>Ga0206900_1017_pt1 | contig 44653 bp, 48 predicted proteins | sample Alteio_BWOrgHeat_46_FD_153235 | JGI IMG/M metagenome (GOLD analysis project Ga0206900, IMG submission 153235) | Enriched cells from forest soil in Barre Woods Harvard Forest LTER site, Petersham, Massachusetts, United States -... | ecosystem: Environmental > Terrestrial > Soil > Temperate forest >... | reverse complement strand
CACCGTGCGCCACGCCGAGACGATCAATTCCGACGGCTCGCTCTACACGGAAAATCTCCGAACCGCACTGGCGACGGATAAATTCACACTAGCCGGCGGTGGCCGGGAAATATTGGAACCGCATTTCACCTTCCACGGTTTTCGTTACGTGGAAATCACCGGCTATCTCGGCAAGCTGAAGGCCGATGATCTTCGCGCCATTGTTGTCGGCTCCGATAATCCGCAAACGGGAACTTTCGAATCCTCCAATCCTGATTTGAATCGGCTCTACGAAAACATCGTCTGGAGCCAGCGCGGAAATTTCCTGAGCGTACCAACGGATTGCCCGCAACGTGACGAGCGCCTGGGCTGGATGGGCGATGCGCAGGTGTTTGCGCCCACCGCGGCACGCAATGCGGACGTGGCCGCCTTCTTCACTAAGTGGATGGTGGACGTGGACGATGGCCAAAGCGCGAACGGCGATTTCGCGGACGTTTCGCCGCGCGTCTCGCGGCCGCAACCGGCCATGCCCGTCTGGGGCGATGCGGGCGTGATCATCCCGTGGGTGATGTTCGAGACGTATGGTGACCAGGCATTTCTCGCGGACAATTATCCGTTCATGGCGCGCTGGGTGGATTTCAGCAAACAAAGCGCCCTGCACCCGCGGCCCAGTCCCTTTGCCCGGATTCCTCTCGAACAACAAACCAACTACGCCGGCCGCCTCATTTTGAACGGCGGCGTGGGAGACCATCTCGCGCCGGTGCGAACGCCCACGGAAGTCGTGGACACGGCCTATTTCGCACACTCCGCCGAACTGACCGCCCAAGCCGCGACGCTCCTCGGCAAAAACGACGACGCGGCCAAATACGACAAGCTGTTTCACGAAATCAAAGACACATTCGAGCAGACGTTCGTTTCGACCAACGGCATGGTTCAAGGCGATACCCAGACGGGCTACATCCTCGCGCTGCAATTCGGCCTCCTGCCGGAAAATCTCCGGGGTGCTGCCGCGAAACGATTGGCGGAAAACGTCGAGCGGCACGGTCATTTGACCGGCGGTTTCGTCGGCAACGGATTGATTTGTCCCACGCTCACGGCCATCGGCCGTTCCGACCTCGCGTGGGATTTGGTGCTGACCAACACTTATCCCTCGTGGCTGTTTTCGGTGAAGAACGGCGCAACCACGATTTGGGAACGCTGGGATGGCTGGACACCGGAAGGCGGCTTCCAGGATTCTTCGATGAATTCGTTCAATCATTACTCGCTCGGCTCCGTGGGCGCGTGGCTTTACTCCGGCGCGGCAGGCATCCGGCCTGATGACGCCAGCCCCGGTTACAAACATTTCTTCCTGGCCCCGCAATTCACCACGCGGCTGGCGCATGTGAGGGCGACGTTCGATTCGCCCTACGGCATGATCGTTTCCAGTTGGCAGGTAAAACGCGACCAAATTCTTTACGACGTCACCGTTCCGCCGAACAGTTCGGCAACGCTGGAACTTCCGGTTTCGCCGCAGGAAGTCCGGCAGTCTGGTAAACCGATTGAGGCTCCGGATGATGCCTTCACCAAACTTCCGCTCGCCGCCGGGACGTATCATTTTTCGCTGCCGAGTCATCTCCAGTAAGACTATCGGGATAAGCCGGCGCGGGAATTTCGTTGCCCGGACGGGCCGTTGGCCTATCCTGCCCTCAACCACCATGGAAAGGAACAACCAGTATGTTTATACGCAGAATCTTTGCCCTCGTTCTCTTCACCACCCTGACCTTTGACGGGCTTGCCGCGCGGGCGCAATCTGATAAAACCAACCTCATGACCTCAACCGCCATTGAATGGAATTCCATCGAAGCCAAAACCAACGCGAACGGGTCGAGCCGGCAGTTTTTCGCCGGCCCCACCGCCACTCTCGATGTGCTGGAGTGCCATGCCTCCACGTTGAATCCCGGCGCTACCAATCACGTGATCCTTGAGCGCCCGAACGATGAGGTCATTATCATCAAGGAAGGGACCATCGAGGCCTTCGAGGGCGATAAATGGGTGCGCATCGGGCCGGGCTCGGTCATTTTCAACGCGGCTGGGACGCCGCAATCCATGAGGAACGTTGGCAACGGCCCGGCCACGTATCACGTCGTCATGATGCGGCCTAAACAACCAGCTGGCGGAAAATAAAGGCGTGTCGTATCAAATCGAGAAAGCAAAGAAAGCATGAGAGGCGACGATTGGAAAGTATTGGCCGTGGTGCCTATTATTATTTTAATACTATTCGTCATCTTGGTCGTTAGATTACACATGCAAACTCCCAAATGAATTCAAATTAGGTGGCTACTAAATCATGAAAGCGAGGAAACAATGAAGCCAGTTTGTATCATCGTAATAAGCGTATTCGGTCTTTTATTTTATGGTTGGGCTTGCTTCCAATGGGGTGAGTCCAAATGGGCTACCTTAAATGGAGAATATGTCAGAGGAACCAGGGAATTCGTTTACGCAGTGGGCCAATTGAACTCAGAAGGTCGCACGAACGAAATCCACCAAGATTGCCAGAGGTTTTGGGATTTGCCTTGGATTGGAAAAGAAACTGACCTAACAAATTTGGATATTCTGGTCGAGGATGCCCAAAATCAGCAGGGACCTAAAACTTCAAATCAAGCCACTATCAAAATAAAATGATCTTTCACTTCCAACTACTCCGCGCCTGCACGCTTGCCTTTATCCTGATGACCGCTGCCCGCCTTTCTGCCGCGCCACCTACACCAACCATGGGCGTAACCGTCGTGCCCAACGAAGCCTCCAACCGCGTGGACGTGTTCGTAGATGGCCAGCCGTTCACTTCTTATATCTGGCCGGATACTTTGATGAAACCGGTGCTCTTTCCGCTTCGCGATGCCGGCGGCATTCCCATCACGCGAGGATGGCCGATGGAACCGCGAGCCGGCGAGCGCACGGACCATCCGCATCATGTCGGGTTTTGGTTCAATTACGAAAGCGTCAACGGCGTGGATTTCTGGAACAACTCGACCGCGCTGCCGGCAGCACAACAGGCGAAGATGGGCCGCATCGAACATCGGAAGATTCTCAAAACCAGCAGCGGCGCGGACCGGGGCGAATTGGAAGTCGAAGCGGACTGGATCATGCCCGACCAGAAGCCGATCATGGATGAGAAAACGGATTTTATTTTCCGCACGGCACCGGGCATTCGCATCGTGGACCGCATTACCACGCTTACCGCGCTCGACCAGCCGGTGGTGTTCAAGGATTCCAAGGACGGGCTAATCGGCCTGCGCGTACGGCGCGAGTTGGAACAGCCCGAAACCGATACGGTCACCTACACGGACGCCAGCGGCCGCCCGACCACCGTGAAGGCCATGAGCACGAATGGCGTGACCGGACTCTATCGCAGCAGCGAGGGCACGCGCGGCGACGCGGTTTGGGGCACGCGCGGGCGCTGGACGATGTTGTCGGGCACGGTGAACCAGCAGGACATCACGCTGGTCATGCTCGACCATCCGGGGAATCCCGGTTTCCCGACGTACTGGCATGCGCGGGGTTACGGCTTGTTCGCTGCCAATCCGCTAGGCGAATCGGTTTTCAGCAACGGAAAAGAAAAATTAAATTTCACGATCCAACCGAAGCAATCGGCCACGTTTCGTTATCGTCTGGTGATCATGGATGGCACCCCAAGCACGAACCAAGTAGAGTCGCTTTACCAAAAGTTTTTGGTTGAAGTGAAGTAGGCCCCTATGAACAAAATCCCCCGCCGCCGGTTCATCCGTAATTCGCTGCTGGCCGCCGCCGCGTTCAAGGCCTGGCCTCTGGTCGCTCAATCCTCCACCAAGTCACGTGTCATTGGCGCGAACGGCGACATTCGTTGCGCAGTCGTGGGCTTCAATGGCCGGGGCAAAACCCATATCGAAGCGTTTAGTACCATGAAGGGGACGCGGTTGGTCGCGTTATGTGATGTGGACAGCGCCATTCTGGGTGCAGGAGTTCAAAAGGCGAACGACGCCGGGCACGCCGTCGAAGGCTATACCGATGTCCGGAAGCTTTTGGACAATAAGGACATCGACGTAGTCTCGTTTGCCACGCCGCACCATTGGCACGCGCTCGGCGCCATCTGGGCGGCGCAGGCGGGCAAGGATGTTTATGTCGAGAAACCCGCTTCGCATGAGATTTGGGAGGGGCAGCAAATGGTGGCGGCGGCGCGCAAATATAATTGCATCATGCAGGTCGGGGCGCAGTGCCGCTCGAGCGTGGGATTGCAGGAGGCCATCGCGTGGATGCAGTCGGGGAACCTGGGCAAAATCATCCGGGCGCGCGGGCTTTGTTATAAACGCCGCGACAGCATTGGCAAAACCATCGGCCCGCAGCCCATCCCGGCAACGGTGAATTACGATTTATGGTGCGGCCCGGCGCCGCTGGATCCGCCGCGCCGCAACAGCAAAAAGAACGGCACGATTCATTACGAATGGCACTGGTTCTGGGAATACGGCAACGGCGACCTGGGCAACCAGGGCATTCACCAGATGGATATCGCGCGCTGGGCGCTCGGCGAACCGCACATTTCGCCGCGCGTCGTCAGCCTCGGCGGACGGCTGGGGTATGAGGACGACGCCCAGACGCCGAACACGCAGATTGTGTTTCACGATTACGAAGCTGCGCCGCTCATCTTCGAAGTGCGCGGGCTGCCCACAGCCAGCGGTTCGACCAAAACGGACGATGACCACGGCGCGAGCATCGGCGTGGTGATTGATTGCGAAGGCGGATCGATCGTGATTCCGAGTTACACCAAAGCGATTGCTTACGACCCGGATGGCAAGGAAATCAAAACCTGGGATGAGAGCGGCGATCATTTCGCGAATTTCATCCAGGCCGTTCGCAGCCGCAAATCAACAGACCTGCATTCGGACATTGCGGAAGGACAAGTTTCCGCCGCGCTCGTGCATAGCGGCAACATTTCGTATCGCCTGGGCACAAAACATACGCCCCCGGAATTGCTCGACGCGGTACGCGGAAACAGCGACCTGGCCGAGAGCCTGGGCCGGATGGAAGCGCATCTCGGCGCCAACCTGGTGGACTTATACCAGACCCCCGTGGTCATGGGCACGCCTTTGAAGATGAATCCAAGAACGGAGCGTTTCACGAACAGCCATGAGGCGAACCAACTCCTCACGCGCGAATATCGCAGCCCGTTTGTCGTGCCGGAAAGGGTCTGAACCACCCTATTGGACCAGGGCCGTTATGTGCCTGACTTCTTCGACAGGAAGCCTTGATTAGCTGAAATAACTGTTTACTTAAGCGGGTAAATTTTATTTTACCGCTCTACCGCAAGCCTTTGAAACAAGACAGATACAAATATCATTAGCATTTGACACAGTTATAGCAGGCGACTAGGGTAAAATGGCAATTGTGGGAATGACAGTTTTCGCAGGTTTTTCCAGTTGCTTTGTTTTGCGCATAAATTTTTAATTCAATATTCCATGAGCAATTCAACGACAGAGGTGCCGTCATCGGGCGATCCGAAGGTTTTAAAGATCAATGAAGCGGTGATTCGCATCGCCGGCAATTCGCAGGACGGCATCCAGGCAATTGGCGGGTTCCTGGCGCGGCTCGCGGGGCGAAGCGAACAGGAAGTGATGACGTTCATGACCATCCCGGCCACGATTTCGGGTGGTCCTTCGATTTTCCAGGTGCGCATCGGTAGCGGCGAGGTGCTGAGTTCGGGCGACGAAGCGGATGTGCTGCTGGCGTTTTACCAGCACAGCTACGAAGACCATATTGCTTCCCTGAAAAAACAGGGCATCGTGCTTTATGATTCGGACCACGTCCAGCCCAGGCCGGAATGGGAAAAGGAATATCATCACGTGGGCATCCCGATTTCCGGTTTGACGGTGGAAGCCATCGGCGGCACGGCCAAGGACAAGGGCAAAAATATTTACGCGCTGGGTCTCGTCGCCAAGATGTTCGATTTGAACGTGCCCAAGTTGGAAAAACTTGTCGCCGAGCGTTTCACGGGCAAGGACGAAAGCATCGTGAAGACCGCGCTGGCGGCGTTTCATGCGGGATATTCGCATTCGCTGGGGAATTTGCTGGAGACGTTCAAATTCGTGGACAGCACGAACAAAGGCGGACACCAGGTGGTGATGAACGGCAATGAGGCGCTGGGCTTCGGGCTGATTGCGGCGGGCGTGCGTTTCGGCGCGGGTTACCCGATTACACCGTGGTCCGACATCATGGAATTGCTTCGTCGCGAGCTGCCGAAGTACGGTGGCACGTTTGTGCAGTGCGAAGATGAAATTGCGTCGATCTCCATGGCCATCGGCGCGAGTTACGCGGGGCGCGTGGCAGTGACGGGCTCCAGCGGCCCGGGAATTTCTTTGAAGACGGAAGCACTCGGCTGGGCGGTCATGGCGGAAATGCCGCTGGTGATCGTGGACGTGCAACGCGGGGGGCCTTCGACAGGCATGCCGACGAACGTGGAACAATCAGATTTAAACATCGCCTGTTTCGGCGGACACGGGGATTCGCCGCGTGTGGTCGTGGCGCCGGCCAACGTGGAAGATTGTTTTTATACGGCGATTGAAGCGGTGAACATCGCGCGCAAATATTCGGTGCCGGTAATCATTTTGACGGACCAGGGCATCGCCACGCGCATCGAAGCGTTTATCGAGCCGAACCTGGAAAAGGTTTGCCAGAATATTTCGCCGGATTTCACGCCGGTGGCAGACCATAAGCCTTATGATTTGTCCGTGCAGGATGGCGTGACCCGCCACGTGGCGCCGGGCACGCGCATCCAGAGCGGCAAATATCCCATCGTCACAGGCCTGGAGCACGATGAACTGGGACATCCGACGGGATCGCCGAAATTGCACACGCAAATGACGGCCAAGCGCCGGAAGAAATTGCAAACGCTGGCGGCGACGCTGCCGGTGCCTAAGATTTACGGACCGCCGGAAGGAAATGTTTTACTCGTGGGCTGGGGCTCGACGGAAGGGCCGGTCAAGGAAGCGGTGGACCGCGCCCGCGCCGCCGGCGACAGCGTTTCTTCGATTCACCTGCGCCATATCAATCCGCTGCCGAACGGCCTGGAAAATATTTTGTCGGGCTTTAACCACGTACTGGTAGTGGAAATGAATGACGAGGGGCTTTATGGCTACGGCCAGCTTGGGCAATTGCTGCGGGCGCGTTATTGCGACCCAAAAATCCGCGGCATCAACAAGACGGACGGCCTAACGTGGAAAGTGAAAGACATTCTCGAACGTGCCAAAACGAACGTCTCGGCCGGGCTAAGGAAAATGTAATTTTTGAAAATCATGAGCGAAACAATTGAAATTCCCAATCGCGCGGGCGGAAACGTTAGTTCTGTGGCCGCGCCCGCCCTGCCGGAAGAACGCAAGGGCCTGACGAAAAAAGAAGTGGCCGCCGACCATCCGACGTGGTGCCCGGGCTGCGGTGATTTTTCCGTGCTGGCGCTGTATTTCAAGCTGATTGAAAAGCGAAAAATGTGGCATGAGAAAATCACGACGGTAGCCGGCATCGGCTGCTCGAGCCGTTTCCCGTATTTCGTGCAGGCGCACGGGGCGCATTACATCCATGGACGCGCCCTGCCCTTCGCCAGCGGTATTTCGCTCTCACGTCCGGACCTGCATGTGTTTGTGTTCGGCGGCGATGGCGACGCATTTTCCATCGGCGGCAATCATTTCAACCATACCGCGCGCAAGAACATCAAGATGACATATGTGGTGATGGACAACTGGGTGTACGGCCTGACGAAAAAGCAGACGTCACCGACTTCGCCGCTGGGATTCAAGAGCAAGACCGACCAGTGGGGCGCGGTGGATTATCCGATTAACCCGATGAAGCAGGCGATCGCGGCGGGTGCGACGTTTGTGGCACGCACGACGCACACGAACCCAAACCACGTCCTGCAAATGATGGAAGTGGCGATGGACCATGACGGTTTCAGCTTCATCGAATGCCTGAGCGAATGCGTGGAATTTTACGAAGGCGCATTTGACGCGAGCAACCCGCGCAAAGGCGGTGTGTTCACGGAAGTGCCCAAGGATCACGACGTAACGGATGAACTGGCGGCTTATAAGTTGTCCGGCACGGAATTCCCGGGTCATTTCGGGATTTTTTACAAGGTCAACAAGCCGACCAAGAACGCCAGGGAGGCGGACATCAACAAGGCGGCGATGGAAAAAGTCAAAGGACTGGAGGATTGGCAAATTTTGCAGAAGAATTTTGAAAGGATGAAGTGATTCAGGATTTACGATTTGCGATCTACGAGTCCGGTGGGTACCGGGCTCGTTATTTTTTTGTGGCATATCGGCAGTAAATCGTAAATTGTTTTCAAAGAATCTATGAAATTAAAATATTCCATTTGCATTGTGGGAGTATTGGGAATTTTGGCGGCGGGATGCAGTTCGGATAAATCATCAAACCTGCCCACTTCATCGGAAAATTCGGTGCAGAAGATTGTCGTGGGTGGAGCGGATGTCCAAACCATCGCAAGCTATACCGGCCCCGAACCGCTGGCGAAACCGCGGAAAATCGTCATTGATGATTTCATTGTGCCTGCTGACGCGGTGACGCCCGACTACTCGGCGGCGGAGCGAATCCACAAACGGCATCAATTTCTGATTCGAACCATTGAAGGAAATCAGCCGCAGTCGCCTGAAGAAGCAGTGCAGGCAAGCTTTGGGAAAACGCTCGCGGACGAACTTGCGAAAACGTCCCTGTCCACCGAACGCTTTGCCGATGCCAATACGACTGATTTGCCAACGAACATGCTGGTGATCCAGGGACGGTTCACGACGATTGATGAGGGCAACCGGTCGGCGCGAATCATGATTGGCTTTGGACGCGGCGCCAGTGACGTCCAGGCCCAGGTCGTGGTCCTGCTGACGACTCAAGGGCCGCCCATTGTCCTGTCACAATTCGTCGTCAATTCGCAGAGTGGCCAAAAGCCCGGCGCAGTGGTTGGCATGGGCGCGATGGGCGTGAACGGGGCTGCTGCGGCCACCTCAGTAACTGCCGGTTCGGCCACGGAAGGCAGCGCCACCGTGGAAGGAGATGCTGCTCGTATGGCCCGGGAAGTCGCACGGCAGGTCGAAAAGGTGATGCTGGAGCAAAAATGGATTGCCGCCCAGCCTGGCAACTAATTTCCAGCCGGAAATTTTCCTCGCGCGCCAACGGCAAATCGTAGAACTTGCCACGTTTCACGCGGTCGTAAATTGTATGGCGCACATCCACGAAAAAATTGATTTCACGGTGGCGATTTTTGTTGTTCACGACGCAAAGATTCTGCTGATTCACCATCGCAAACTGGACAAATGGCTGCCGCTGGGCGGCCATATTGAACTGGAGGAAGACCCTGAACAGGCGGCGCTGCGCGAGGCGAAGGAGGAAAGCGGGCTGGACGTGGAATTGCTCGGCGAACGGCCGCCTACGACGTCACCCGGCACGCGGGCGCTCATCGCACCGCGGTTCCTGGACATCCATCGCATTTCCGACACGCACGAGCACATCGGGATGATTTATTGGGCGCGGCCGAAAAATTCCACCGGGACGAAGCTGGCGGCGGAAGAGCATCATGACATTCGCTGGAGTTCGGCGGCGGATTTGGACACACTGCAGCCGCCGATGTCCGACGCGGTGAAATGGTATTGCCGCAAAGCGATTGAAGAGGTATCGGCGTTGCGATGACCCCGCGCCAGATCATCAAATTCTGCTGCTTTACGCTCGAAGGATTGAACTCTTTCGGGACGGTTTTCTATTTCAATTACCTCTACTTTTTAATGCGCGATGATTTCGGCTTCGGCAACAAGCGCAACCTCGCGCTGGCGTCGGCCCTCGGATTGATTTACGCCATTGCCGCCTGGCAGACGGGGAAATTTGCGCAACGGCGCGGTTATTTTGCGGCCCTGAACGTTGGTTTTACGACGATGGCGGGGTTTTTTGTCGCGGGCCTGGCGCTCCATTTATTTTTTAAATCCGCCATCGGCCAGGTGATCTCAGCCATCGGCGTGACGACGGGAATGTGTTTTATCTGGCCGACACTGGAGGCATTTGTCAGCGATGGCGAAACCGAGGAGGGATTGCCGCGTATTGTCGGCATATACAATGTCGTTTGGGCGGGGACGGCGGCGCTGGCGACGTTCACCGGCGGCATGTTCATCGAGTTTTTTGGGTACAAGATTATCTTCATCCTGCCGCTGACGATTGTGCTGGGAATGCTCGGACTGACGTTTTGGCTAAAACGCCATGCCGCAGAAACGGCCCGTGAAATCTCTGCCGTCGCACACACGGAACACGCACGCGCACCGCATCAACCGGCCTCGCCCCGCGCCGCGACCTTCCTGAAAATGGCGTGGTTGGCGAATCCATTCGCTTACATCGCCATCCAAACGTTGATCGCCGTGATTCCGGGTATTGCGGCGAAATTCCAATTGTCTGCCATGTACGTGGGTTTCGTTTGCTGGCTGTGGTATTTCGTCCGGTTCGGGACGTTCATTGCGCTGTGGCGCTGGGAGGGCTGGCATTATCGTTTCCGCTGGCTGGCGACGGCGTTTGGCATCCTGGTTGTGTCGTTCGCGACGATTTTGATGTCGCCCAATCTCGCGGTGCTGATTGCAGCGCAAATCTTTTTCGGCGCGGCGATTGGGCTGATTTATTATTCGTCGCTGTTTTATTCGATGGACGCGGGCGATACGCGCGGCGAGCACGGCGGCATCCATGAAGCAGCGATTGGCATGGGCAACTGCGCCGGCCCGGCGGTGGGCGCATTGTCACTACAATTTCTGCCGCACGCCAATAGCGGGGCGATAGCGGTGAGCGTGCTGCTGCTGTGCGGGTTTGGAGGGCTGTTCGTGATTTGGCAGCGGGGAAAGTAGAACCGGAAATCAATGGTAAGGAATGTGGCCTTCAAACCATTCGTAATCAGCGCTGATTCCGAGAGTCACAGTCGCCCATGGGGCACCAAAAGGACTGGTCGTCATCAAAACTGGATAAATCGTCTTGTTAATGCCGGATTTCTGCTGCCAGACGTGCATTTCCGTGTGACCATCAGCGAAGGACATGCCACAGGCCCCATCATGGTAAGCGGCCGGCAAATCCCGCCATTTTTCCTGTCCCAGCGCATAACCGGGGTCTAATTGAAATAGCCCATCGTTGATGCTGTCGGCATGCTCGTCCAGAAAGACATAGACCATGGCCGGACCAGGTCGTGCCAAGTCACTTAATTTTCTGGCGATAAAAAAATTGTGGTGCTGGGATCCTGTGCCTTGGATGGTAGGTGATCCTGTTAACATAGTGTCCATCGACACGCTGCGAACCCGCGGCCCCGGATTGACGGGGCTTTGATAATAATCGGCCGGGCACTTAAAGACCGCCACGCTGCTGTTATATGCCCCAATGAGGGCGCTGGTCGGGTTTGTAAGAAGGGTGGTATTGGTGTTCTGCGAGGAAGACGACCAATCCATTATGCCGGAAATCCAGCTGCTGACACTCATGAGCCGGTCTGAGTTGTCCGAGGCATACATTTCCCAGGCCAACGCCAACTGGCGTTTGCCGTCGAGGCACTGTTCGATTTTGCTATTGGGTTTCACCGATGCAAACGCCGGCGCCATAACGAACATCAGGATGGCCAGCGTGGCAACAACGACCAGCAACTCGGTGAATGTAAAACCTCCAGTTTCCTTTTTTTGACCAGAGACGCGAGCGTTAGTGGTTGGATGGGTTCGCATAGAAAATTTTTAGTCGCCGGAAATGACTCGATAAAAACGGTTACTCACAGAAGGATTTAAATCATACCCCGTCCCGATTCCACCCATGACAGACACACTGCCGTTTAAATCGTGCCAGACGGGGTCGTTCAAATCATCCTTGTATTGAAGATGATAAACGACCCCCGGTTGCGCCGTCCAGGAGAGGCCTGGAAGCGTGTTGCCCGACGGCGCCTGGATCATTTGCAGGCCAGTAATAACGTTTGTGCCACTACCACCGCCGGAATTGCCACCGCCATACGCACTGGCCAGCGACAAAAGAAAGACATCACTGGCGGGGTTGAAATCTCCAGACAAAAGGTCCGAGGCCCAACTGGTAAAGACGAGGGTTTTTCCGTCTGCGCTGAAGGCCGGATTGGCTGAACGATTGTTCGCGGTGCGATTTCCCGCCACGCTCGCGGTAACCAGGAGAGTGACGGCATTGGACCGGTCGTAAAGGATGAGGTCGGGCGACTGGTTCAGGTCGGCAGGCACGCTGTTACTGGCAGAACTGCGGTAGGCAATGAACCGCCCGTCAGGACTGATGACCGGCGAATCGGCATTACCGTTGGCGGCGGTGGACGAATTGAAACTTTGGCTGATCAGGATGTTCGATCCGGTTTGAAAATCGTAAAGGTAGATGCTCGAAACGGTATTATTGGTATTGAGGGCATAAGCCATAAACCGGTCATCACTGCTAAAATGCGCGCCGATATGTGGAACCGGGGCCGTGTTTGCGCCGATGACGGTCAGGGTATTGGAAACTAAATTCACCACTTTAAGCTGGGTGTCACAGCCGACGACAAAATTGCCATCCGGGCTGATGGAAGGCGTGGCTGAAGCAAAGGTATTGTTATAGATGCGCTGGGCCGTGGCTGTGTCCCAGACATTAAGTTTATTGGGACCGAATTCGATATAGGCAACCCGATGGCCGTCGGGTGTCATGGCCGCTGTCCCGGCACCTGAAATGGTAAGGGCGTAGTTGGTGCCGAGCACGCGGTCGCGCAGGTAAAGATTCTGACTGTTTAGAGTGGCTGCAGTAAGGTTGTTTGCCTGGCTGTAAAAGAGGACGTATCGAGCATCTGAGCTAAGCAATGGCGTAACGGATGCACCATTCCCATCGCTGGTTCCGGCGACATTCTGGCTAATGAGTTGCGTCGTTCCGGCCAGCATATCGCGAAGGTAAATATCGTTGGTCCCATTGTTGGCGCCGGGAACAAGATCGGGGGCCGAGCTGGAAAACACCACGTAACGGCCGGAGGCATCCACCGATGGCTCGCCGGAAATGCCCGATGCGGCGACACCGTTAGTGTTCACGCTCACGAGGATATTCGTCTGGTTGGCGACGTCGCGAAGATAAACATCGCGCAAACCATTTGTGTCGTTTGCCGCCAGGCTTCCTTCACTGGCAAAGGCAATAAACAGGCCATTGGAACTGACGCTCACGCCGGAAAAACCGCTGGCAAATCCGGCAGAGATGTCCGCCTGATTTGGGTCATGCGCCGAAACCAGTTCGGTGGCACCTGCATTATTATCCCGGACGAAAATATCCGAAGAGTTGTTATTATTGTTAGGAACAATGTCGCCATCGCCATTCACAAACGCAACTAAATGGCCGTCAGCGCAGATTGAGGGAGGCGTCAGGTTGCTCGTCCCCGAACCGTTTCCGTTGGTATCCACGTTCATCAACGTCGTGATGCCGTCCTGTATATCGCGAAGATAACAGTTATAGCCTGAGGTGGTATTGGCCGTCAGATTGGCATCAGAGGAAATAAACGCGACGTAATGTCCGGTAGTATCCAGGCGTGGCCAGAGGCAAATGTCATTGGCAGTAATCGTGCCGCTGAGTTTTTGGCTGACTAAACTCACTGTACCGGATTGCCCGTCCCAAAGACTGATGAAAAAAGCCGGGGTCGAGCTGATGTTCGTAGCAGCTTCAAAGGCAATAAACCGGCCATCCGGCGTCATGTCCAGGGTACTAATATCTTCGTATTGGAGAGAAGGAACGTAAGCGTTCGTCGCGACCAAATCGGTCACGCCGGATTGCAAGTGATACCGAAGAATGGCGCCCTGCGGGACGGTTTTGCTCGGCATGAGGGGAGCATTGGTACAAGCCTCGAAAACAACGTAGAGACCATCCGTGCTGATGAGTTGGTTGCAGGAAATCTCATTGGTGGAACCGTAGATGGATTGGAAAATACTTTGGGCGTTAGTGCTGGCCCAGATGGTCTTGCCGCCCGACAAATCCCGAACAAATACCTGGCCGGGAATCGTCTGCCCCGAAATCAGATTGGTGGCAGAGGTATAAAATGAAACAAAGCGCCCGTTCGGGGTAATCGCCGGCGAATCCGAAGTGGCCGGAAGCAATGTCGAACCCGCGGACATCGCCCCGGGACTTGCCAGGATCGTCGTGCCCCCGATCCGGTCGCGAACGAAAACGTCGGGAATGCCATTGGTGTCTCCTGACGCCAAGTCACTGGCTGCGCTGGAAAAAGCAATGTATCGCGCATCCGGCGTCATGACCGCACTATGCGAACTGCCGTTTCCGGAGACGCCGTTGGTATTGGCGCTGATGAGAATCGTGGTTTGGTTGACCAGGTCGCGCAGAAATACATCCATCTGGCCGTTATTATCACCACTGACCAGGTCACCGGCAGCGCTTTCGAACAAGACATACCGGCCGTTGGCGGAAATGCTGTCGGGGAAAGACTCGCCGTTGCCCGGCAGACCGCTGAGGTTCGCGCTTACCAAGACCGTAGTGCCTGCCATACGGTCGCGCACAAATACCTGCGTGCTGCGCGGGGCAATTCCGGAAACCGGCCCGGCATAGGGATTCGTCACCAAATTGATCGCGCTGCTGGCAAAGACCACATAGCGCCCGTCTGCACTCAGGATGGGAAGATCGGAATTTCCATTTCCACCGGCGGGAGAGGCCGTCCCCGTGATGCGGGCAGAAACTAACTGTAAATCACCGGCATACGAGGAAATAGCCAAAATACAGGCGGCAAGGAGGACAAGCCGAAAAATGGCAGCGTATAGGCAAGCGAAAATGAATCGGGTTTCAGTTCGGCCTTTCATGATTAATATCGTTATAAAGGAAACATTTTAAAAGTCAACCAAACTCTATTTGCACTATAAGACATTTGGGATTTGAAAACCTTGGAACAAAATCAAAAAAAAGAGCACCATTTATTGGTGAAGAACGGGCCACTCTACCCACCATTCAACCGCGCCACAACTTCCTGCGCCAGCAATTCATACGCGGCGGAGCCGGAGCTGTATTTGTCGTAGTGAATGATAGGTTTCCCATAACTGGGCGCTTCGGCCAGCTTGGTCGAGCGGGGAATGACGGTCTCAAAAACCCGCGCGCCAAGGAGGTTGCGGACTTCGCCGACGACTTCGTTGGACAATTTGGTGCGGCCATCGAACATGGTCATGACGACGCCGAAAATATCGAGGTTGGGGTTCACCCCGGCGGCGCGCAACTGGCCGAGCACGCGGTTCATCATGGAAATGCCCTCAAGGGCGTAATACTCGCATTGCAGGGGCACGAGCAGTCCGTCGCTGGCCATGTAGGCGTTCAAGGTCAAAATGCCGAGCGAAGGCGGGCAATCAATGATCACGACATCAAAGCGTCCGCTTTCGAGGACGGGCTTGAGCGCACGCGAGACGGCCTGCAAATGATTTTCGGTGCGGACGAGTTCGAGGTCGGCGGCGCACAGGTCCACTTCGCTGGGGATGAGTTCAAGGCGTTCGTAGGCAGTGGGCTTGATTTTTTCGAGCAGGCTGCCCTCGCCCAGCAGGACGCGGTAGGCACTGGCGCCTTCCACTTTCTCCACGCCCACGCCGCTGGTGGCGTTGGCCTGCGGGTCGAGGTCGAACAACAAAACGCGTTGGCCCAGGGCGCTGAGGCACGCGGAGAGATTGACGGCGGTGGTGGTTTTTCCGACGCCGCCCTTTTGGTTGGCGACCGCGATGATTTTTGTTGGCACTGGGGGACTACAGTAAATAAAAAGCGGAAAATTAAAAATTAAAAAAAGAATCACCGCTGAAAGAGAAAACGAAGAAACCAGCAAGCTAAAGCCTGACCGCCAGCGCAGCAGGATTTACCCTGCCTCAAAAATCAGTTTCCAGTCGGAGAAATTTGGTACGAAGGTGTGGAGGCTTGCGAACTAAAGAGCGCCGAGTCGTTGGCAGACAAATTTATCGGAGGATTGGTAGCATTCGAACCATTCATCCATGACTGGCCCCCGACATCCGCCATCGTTGGCGAGGTCGTAATGGCAGCGATGGAACCCATCGGTTGTGCTCCCCAACCCGTGGCCATCCCCGGGGTTTGCTGGATGTTTACAATGCCGTAAAGCAGGACCAGGCATAAAGACGAGGCAAAACTAACGGGCAATGCGGGCCGGCTTTCGAACCACTGGATGAATCTCAGGAGCAACGGAAGTTCGGCGGCAGTTTCACCGGCGCGGATGCGGCCGATGACCTGGCTGGAGAAATTTTCGAAGTAACCCGGGGGCGGGATTTCGTGCCGTTTGAGCGCCAGGAGGCGGCGCAACGCGTCGAAGTCATTTTCGTTTTCGCTCATGTTACTTTCACGTAGTCGGCCAGCAAGGCCTGGAGTTGCTGTCTCGCATAAAACAGGCGGGACCTTACCGTACCGATGTTACACTGCATGATTTTCGCAATTTCTTCATGCGAAAGACCCTGCACGTCATGTAATACCACGGCCATTCTGTGAGATTCAGACAGCTTAAGCAATGCGACGTTCAATTTTTCCTGTAATTCTGCCAGACCGGCGTCCCGGCGGGGCGTTTTATCGGAAATCAGGGCCACAAGGTCAGGGTCATGCTCGGCATTGAAGTCGATGTCATTCAGGCTCATGTGCTGCCGATTCTTGCGCTGCTTAAGGAAATTAATGGTTTTATTGACGGCAATCCGGTAGAGCCAGGTATAAAAACTGGAGCCACCTTTGAAGGATTTGAGGGCCTGGAACGCCTTGACGAAGGATTCCTGGGCGAGGTCGTTGGCGTCCTCATGATTGGACGTCATGTGATAAACCGTAGCGTAAATGCGCTCCTGATAGCGTTTAACGAGTTCGTCGTAGGCCTGCAAATCGCCCCGGCGCGCACGATCCACGAGGATTTTCTCCTCCACTGGGGCGGTTACAGCTTCCGAATCATTGCGTTCGGCTGGTTCGGCCATAATCATGGTCATACAGTACAAACCGTCAAACCGGCAATTTGTTGCGCTAAAAATTCAGTAAGATCCAAAAGACCCTCGCGACCGGCATTTTCCGGCAATGTTTTCAAGGCGGCACGGGCCTCGGCCAGATAATTGTTGATGACTTCGAGCGATGGCTCAAACGTCTCGTATTTGGCCAGCAATTCATTGACGGGCGCGAAATTACCGGGCTGCCAGTTTTCAATCAGCCGTTCCAAAAGCTGGCGATCGGCGGCATCAGCGCGTTCCCAGGCCAGCAAAACCGGCCAAGTTAGCTTGCCTTTGGCCAAGTCGGTCCCGAGGGATTTGCCGGCTTCAGCTTCAGTACCAAACAAATCAATACAATCATCGTAAACCTGATAGGCCGTCCCGAAGGCGGCGCCGAATTGGCGCAGGGCGGTACGTTCCTCGGCCTTGGCCCCACCGAGAAATGCCGCTAAATCACAGGAAAGGGTGAACAATTCCGCCGTTTTCATGCCGATAACGCGAAAATATTCGTGACGGGAAACTTCAAAATTGCGGCGGTGCTGGGTTTGCAGGATCTCACCGGTGCAAACCGTGTTCGTCGCCATGGCCACGGCACGGCAGACTTCCGGGGTGGGAAAACTGGCCGCCAGCTTCAAGGCCTGGGCAAACAGGCAATCCCCAAAGAGCACAGCAATCTCATTGCCCCAATTGGCAGCAAGCGTCAACTGGCCGCGGCGGATTTCGGCCTCGTCCATGACGTCGTCGTGCACCAGGGTTGCCAAGTGAACCATTTCAATTATGACCGCGGCGGTGACGTGGGCGTTCGAAATTTGACCAATGGAATTGCCCGCCAGCGCTACCAGCGTGGGGCGCAGGTGTTTACCGCTGCCATTCAGGGCATATTGGGCGTAGGGGGCGACCTTAGGATCAAATTCATTTACCTGGTGGGCCAACTGGCGCGCGACCGTTTGAAGGAACGGTTCGAGCGGTTCCACGAGAAGTTTCCAGGAACGGTTCAGATTGGAATTGGGCGACTCCGCCGCCGTGTTTGCCACCTTTGGTTCAGCAGCTAGCATTCGCTTGAATCTACGGTTGAAGAACCCATTAGTCAAACCACTTATTGCAATATCGTTAGCAATCCGGCCGCCTCCCCGATTTCGCACCCCGAAAATTTTAAATCCAGGAAATCCCCGCGGCCTATTGCCCGCCTTTTTCCGTTTCCTTGCGCTTTCGCGGACTGCGGCGCAAGCCATTTTGGAACCATAACTGCCAGACCCTTATGAGCGCTTCGCGAACAATGTGGCGCGACAATTTGGATTGGCCGTGGATGCGTTCGGTGAAAATAATCGGCACTTCGACGATTTTGTATCCGTTCCGCCACAGCCGGTGCGTCATTTCGATTTGGAAACTGTAGCCGTCGGACTTCACTTCATCCAGATTGATCGCCTTGAGGGCGCGGCGGCGGAAGCATTTGTAGCCTCCGGTAGGATCGGTAAAGGGCATCCCGGTAATGACACTGACGTAAACGCCCGCGCAGCGGCTCAACATCAGCCGTTTCAACGGCCAATTGACGACCCGCACGCCACCGTCATAGCGCGAACCGAGCACGACGTCGGCATTTTGCTTTTTGGCCGCTTCCAAAAACCGGGGGATTTCCGCGGGATCGTGGGAAAAATCGCAGTCTATTTCGAAAACAAACTCGTAACCGCGCTCCAGTGCCCATTTGAAGCCGGCAATATAGGCACGACCCAGGCCGCTTTTCTTTGCCTCGTGAATGACCTGAACTTCCGGATGCTTCGCCACCAGTTCATCCGCGATTTGCCCGGTGCCATCGGAGGAATTGCCGTCCATCACGAGCACATCCACCTTCACCGGCAGGGACAAAAGCTTTTCCACCATGAGCGGAAGGTTCTCCCGCTCGTTGACGGTCGGCACTATAATCAGAGTGTCGTTCACGTGAAGGGTAAATTGTTAATGAAATTCCCTCCCAAAAACAAGTTGAAGTTGAGGTCAACCCTCACTTTTTATGTATCTCATCACTTTGGGGCAGCCCTATTTAAGGCCGTTTAAGGCCGTGCACCCGGAAACCATTCAACGTGCTCATCGCCCTGGCGGCCAAAATAGGTCACCCGCTTGCCGCGCAGGAAGGAAAAATAACCCTGCACGCCCGCTGCCATCGCCCGGCGCGTAAAGTCCCGGTACTTCTGCCCGTTCCGCTGGCTGTCCAGGATGTCCGCCCGCACTGCGTCCACTGAAAACTCGGGCGCGACCGGCGGCAGTCCTTCAAAGTTGATGGGCGTGACTGCTACATCACCGTCCGCACCGTAAAAGGTCTTCCGCATCCCAACGTAGTCCACGTGGTAATACTCCACCCCCGCCGTTAACAATTGGCTGACGACCTCTGGAAAAGAAATTTCGCCCGCCAGCGTTTTACGGGAAACTTCCAGGATAATTTTCGTATTCATATTTTCGCTCTTATGTTTGATTGTTTTATTCCATTCTGTCCCGTCCCCGTTTGGCGATGCTCCAGCCATTGGCCTCAAGCAGTCGCTTGATCGTGCCCATGAACATTTTGCGTTGTTTCGAGGAAAGGGTTTTAAAAAATTCCTCATCGTTTTGGTCTGCTAATTTCGCCAGTTGCGGCACCAGCTTTCGGGCCGCCGGCGTCAGCGACAGCCCCACTGACCTCCGATCCGTGCCTTCGGAACGATTGACGAGAACGCGCTGCACCAGGCGTTCAATCATCCGCGACAGCGTGCTTTTATCCACGCCCACCAAACCCGCCGCCTCGTTCAACGTGATGTTGTCATTATCGTAGAGCGTCCGCAGGACGACCCATTGCGGCACCGAGATGTCCTGGCCCGCCAGCTTTTCGGCAAAGGTGTGCGACACGAAGTTCGACAGGCACCGGAGCCAATACCCAATGTGATACTCAAAATTGCTCACTGTTTTTAACATGCAGCCAATATAGTTGTATATACAACAGTTGTCAATGCAATGTTTAGACTTTTTTCCTCCCCTCCCTGCCCGCCTTGACGCTGGCCATTCCTCCGCTCACAATCCCGCTCCTCCGCCATGAAATCATTAATTTTCGCTCTCTTTATTGTATCTGCATCATTCTGCTTGAAGGCGCAGAATATCTGGCAATCTTCCCCGGGACATACCCAAATACCGATCTGGCCGGGCACACCGCCGGATGCCAACCTGCAACACGTGCCGGGGCCCGAGTCCGTTAGCGCGAGCACTGGCCTCGTCGGCGGCAAATCAGTGCTCGTCATAAGCAATGTCTCGCAACCCACGATGACCATCTATTCGCCCAAAGGAAAAAATACTGGTGTAGCGATGGTGGTTTTTCCCGGCGGCGGCTACCAGGTTCTGGCCATGGACCTGGAAGGCACAGAAATCTGCGACTGGCTCGCTTCACGCGGCATCACGGCCATCCTCCTGAAATATCGTGTGCCGCTCAAGAGAACGGAGCCGTACTCGCAACCGACGCCGCTGGCCCTCGAGGACGCGCAACGGACGCTGGGACTGGTCCGCTTTCACGCCGCCGAGTGGCATATCAATCCACACAAAATCGGCGTCATTGGTTTTTCCGCCGGCGGACACATGGTCGCCGATACCAGCACACATTTTGATAAACGCGCCTATCCGCCCGTGGATGCGGCCGACCAGGAAAGTTGCCGGCCGGATTTTGCCGTCGCCTGTTATCCGGGGCATCTGTGGGATGGGGACGAGGGGATCTTGAAGGTGAATCCAAATGTTCCAGTCACCACGAATGCGCCACCCACTTTTATTGTGATGGCGGAGGATGATCACGTGGACCACGTCGAACAGGCGCTGACTTACTACATCGCTCTGAAAAAAGCCGGTGTTCCCGTGGAGATGCATTTATACACCAAAGGCGGGCACGGATTCGGCCTGCGGCGCACAAAGAATCCAATCACCGACTGGCCCCAACTCGTCGAGACCTGGCTGCGAACCATCGGGATGATTCCGCCGCAGAGTAATTAGGGCAAGTGCAATAGAATCATCCATTTAAATTGTAGTTTTATCCATTCCATAAAGCGGAAAAATGTTATAAGCCTGTATCCTACACCGCTGGAAGGCCTGCTTCTATGGCATGGTGTCTTTCAGGGGCGTCTAAAAAAACAAACAAACGAAAGGGACTAACATGCACTCAACCAAATTAAAGCTCACAATCATTGGCCTCATGGTAGCGTTGGCGACAATGGCATTAACACCGCAATCAAAAGCCCAAACGGGTACTGATCACGGTTTCTTCTGGTCGCTCTATTTCAATGGGGGATCGGCCAGCATCTCCTTTCCTGAGGCGGGAACCTACGCCGGCAATTTCGCTATGAACTGGAATAATTGCAACGATGTGATTGGCGGCAAAGGCTGGAACCCCGGGTCACGTAGTCAAGTTGTGGGCTACAATATTGGCTCCCTCAACGGCACGTATAACAGCGTCAGCGTCTATGGCTGGACCACCGGTCCGCTGGTCGAATATTACATCTGTGAAAAGGGCTCCGTTGTGAATGGGACGTTCAAGGGCAGCGTCAGCAGTGATGGCCATTCATACAACACCTATGAGCATCAGCAGGTAAACCAACCTTCCATTGTCGGCACCGCCACCTTTGAGCAGTACCTGGATAATTGGGGTGGGACATCGGTGGGGGCAAACAACACGGTCACCTGTGCCAATCACTTTAACCATTGGGCAAGCCTGGGAATGAACCTGGGGACTTTCAATTATCAGATCCTGGCCGCTGAGGATTTCAGCCGGGGAAGCGGGTCCATTAACGCAACGGTGTGGTAACCCCCCCCCATCGCAACCGGGAAATTTTTTATCATTCTACGCTCCGGGGCCGGCGGTCTTGCCACTGCCGGCCTTCGGCGCTACCGAAAGCGGCTTTCAAACCCTGGGGCAGATAAATTTTTTGCCGTTTCATTAAGGGGCATTTCCATGGGAAAACTCTTCATCTTCTGTTTCGCGGTAATCATGGCCGTTGACCGCGCACACGCGTGGAAAGTGCCCGACAATCTGTTGCTCGTCAAAGGCGGGACTTTTAAAAATACCCGATCCAACTACTACGGAAAAGGCGTCACCATCTCGAGCTTTTATCTCGGCAAATATGATGTTACTCAAAAAGAATGGCTTGAGGTAATGGGAAGCAATCCCTCGGAGTTCAAGGGCGACAATCTGCCGGTAGAAATGGTGAATTGGTATGACTGTGTGGAGTACTGCGATAAAAGGAGTATCAAAGAAGGCCTGAAACCTTATTACACTATAGATAAAAATAAAAAAGATCCCAATAATTTGCCTGACCCGGTCTTTGGCAATCTCGATAATTTAAAATGGACCGTGACCATCAATCCCGGAGCCAGCGGGTATCGATTGCCGACCGAAGCCGAGTGGGAATATGCGGCCGGGGGAGGCCGGAAGAGCAGGAGTTATCCTTACAGCGGAAGCACTAACCTCGATGAAGTAGCCTGGTATTGGAGAAACGCGGGAGACACCTTCTTAACCGGATTTTGGTCCTGGCCTGTCATCAGGGACAATCATGATCAACCCAAACCTGTCGGCCGCAAGAAACCCAACGAGCTGGGTCTTTACGATATGTCAGGTAATGTCAGGGAATGGTGCTGGGACTGGTACGGAAAACTGGAAAGTAAGGGAACTGCCCCTCGCGGTGCCTCCAGTGGTTACTCCCGAATTTGGAAGGGCGGCGGCTGGATCGGCGCCGAGTTCTGTTGCGAGCCGTCTTTCCGGGGAAACCTCGCGGCCAACGGCGCGGGCCCCGATCAGGGTTTTCGTTTGTGTCGCAGTAAGTAAGCCGTTTTCCCATTTCTCCAAAAAAGGATTCGGCATATACAAAAATAACGACGTCGGTGTCTGTACTGGTGGAAGATGTCGTTTTTGTGTTATGGATCCTTACTGCGAACAAGCGGATGATGACAAATACACTATTGGCATCGCTGCCGCTCTCTGCCTGGCATCCTTGCCCGTCATTTATTTCGGGACACGGTTTCTGGTTTCGACCCTCCATACGCCATGGAGACCGTGGCCGATTGCCCTGCTCTTCATCTTGGTTCCCCCAATCATGGCGTCCATCCCTCTATACACTCATGCCTGGCATCAGAAATGGTCCCGACCAAAACGCATCTTCCTCTCCGCTTTATTGTCCTGCATCATTTTCGTCGCGGACCTGGTGCTTCTGGCTTATTTCGCCATCATCGGTTTTACTTTTGGTATTTGTTTTCTAGGGTATTTGGGCCCGATTTAAATTTTTCGGTTTCATTCGACCTCATTTTAGCAGGGGTTAACTGCGTCAAGCCACCTTCATCAGACGGCATTGGTTTTGTGCATTGGCCAGCTTCAATTTCAGCACCTCTCCCTGTTTCCTTCCCATAAGCTGTTGCCCCAACGGCGATTCCGGCGTAATCACCAGCACCTCGCGCTTATCGTGAATCACCTCCGTGCCTCCGCCCCGGGGACCAATGAAATAGGCAGCCTTTTCGCCGTCCAATTCCAGCTCCACGAAAGCCCCGACATCAATCGCGTCAGCCTCGCCGAATGTGCGCGCGCTGAGTTTTTCAAACGCGGCGATGGCGCCCTGGATTTCCGCCGCCTGCTTGGATTGTCCCCGGGCCAGGTAAGAGGCTTCCAGCCCGCGGGTATCGTACTTATTCTCCGCCTTGCTCTGTTCGTGCGTGGCTTCCGTGCGCGAGGCCTGGGCCGCCCGGAAATAGACCTCCAACTCCTCCGCCAGCCGGCCAATGATTTTTTTGATAAGCGCGCGCTTGTTCATTCCAAACGTAAATCAATATCAGGCTGCGAACCACATCGTCAATCCCCTCTCTCAGAACCTGCGCACGCACTGGAACCCTTTCGATTTGACGTTTCGCATAAATCACCGTATGCAAACCCTTTACTTGTGCCCAAAATTGATCTCAACGGCGCTCTGATTCACTACCAGATTCGAGGTAAAGGTCCGGAGACCATTGTTTTTGCTCATGGGCTATTATGGAGCGAAGAAATCTTCGAAAATCAAATTGAGGCCCTTCAGGACCGCTATCGTTGCCTTTCTTTTGATTTTAGGGGCCAAGGCCAAACCTCAGTGACGCGGTCGGGTTATGACATGGAAACTTTGTCGGCCGACACGATTGCCCTAGTTGAAGCTCTCGACGCGGCCCCGTGTCATTTTGTCGGAGTATCAATGGGAGGCATGGTTGGACTTCGAATCGCCATTCGGAGACCGGAACTCATAAAATCGCTGGCGCTTTTCGCTACGTCAGCCGATGCCGAAACCAAAGAAAATCAGCAGCGTTACCGTACTTTAACCTTGATTGCCCGAATATTTGGGTTGCGCCTGGTTGCCAATCGAGTCATGCCCGTGATGTTTGGCAAAACTTTTCTCAATGAGCCGCAACGCGCCCAATTAAAGCGGCAATGGCGTCAGAATTTAATCGCCAATCGTCGAATCGGAATCGCTCGCGCCGTCATGGGCGTGATTGAAAGAGAACCGATTTACGACCAAATCAACAAAATCACCGCGCCGACTTTGATTGCCCGTGGAGATGAAGATGTGGCCATTTCCCTGGAGCAGGCTAACCGGATTCACTCACGCATCGCCGGATCGAAATTGGCAATTATCCCGCATGCCGGACACACGCCCACCGTTGAAGAACCAGCCGTGGTCAATGGTCTGCTGGAAAATTTAATTTCACCCAATCTAGGCCGGGATGATTGAAGAAGAATCGTTTTCGCTCCTTTTTGTTTCTTAAAAAATAGGCCATTTCCAAATTCCGTTTCCTTTGATTTCTTTATAATCTGCCTAATGGCCATGCCGCGTTCCATTCTTATCCTCGAAGACGATGAAAATCGAATCGCCGGCTTTAAAAAAGTCGTCGCCGAACTGGGCGATGCCTTTACTTTAAAAATCTGGCGCGACGCGCCTTCGATGATTGCCGAATGCGAACCATTCTTTACTAACGTTGCACTTTTTTCCCTCGATCATGATCTTAATCCGCAACCAGGCGCTGTGGCTGATCCCGGCACTGGCCTCGAAGTAGCCCAATTTCTCGCCGATTTTCTACCGGTCTGTCCTGTCCTGATTCACTCATCCAATACCGACCGCGCGTATTCCATGCTAAATGAATTGAGGTTTTCAGGATGGACGGTGGACCGTGTCGGCCCACTCGGCGTGGATTGGATTGCTTCAGCGTGGTAGCGGCGCATCCGCACTCTGCTGGCAGAATTTCCGAATACCTGGAACGCTACGCTGCCCATCGACCACGCGGTCCGGATTGAGCGGATGCAACTTTCTCTCGATGGCCTTGGCATCGGTGATGCGTTAGGAGAGATGCTTAGCTACCGCTATTTTAATGCCCAGGAGATCATTGCCAAAGATGAACTTCCCGCCGGCCCATGGTTTCATACCGATGATACCGAAATGGCCATTTCGATTGTGAACGTTTTAAAATCTCATGGAAACATTCATCAGGAAGCTCTGGTTAAACGATTTGCCCGCCGCTTTGATCGAGACCCCGACCGTGGTTATGGCAGCATGACCCGAATCCAAATGCGTGAACTCATTGCCGGGGCAAAATGGAAGGACAACGCAGCAAAGGCATTTAGCGGACAGGGTTCAATGGGCAATGGCGGCGCGATGAGAGCGGCCCCGCTCGGCGCTTACTTTGCCGACAATCTTGGGCAATGCGTCTCAGAAGCGCGGGCCTCATCTGAAGTCACCCATACACATCCGGAAGGAATCGCCGGAACCATCGCCGTTGCCCTGGCTGCGGCGCTCGCCTGGCAATTGAAAGATTTGCCGCCCAATGAACGGCCCGTCCGGTTTTTTGAAGAAATTCTTCGGCTGGCTCCTGAAAGCGAAGTGCGCCGAAAAATCCTTATCGCCAGCCAGACCCCACCGGAGGTTCCTGTTGAGGAAACCGCCAAAGCGCTTGGAAATGGCTCATTGGTGACAGCGCCGGACACCGTCCCATTCTGTCTTTGGATGGCCGCCCATCATTTAAATGATTTCAAGAAAGCGCTCGCACAAACCATTTCCGGCGGCGGAGATTGCGATACCAATGCGGCGATTGTCTGCGGCATCGTGGCTTTGAGTGCGGGGCGTCACCAGATTCCCGTCGAATGGCTCAATTCGAGGGAAAAAATCTGACTTTATTAGCTCGTTTTTTCCCTCACCGATTGCGGTAGTCACTACCTTCCTTTTTCACCGGCACTCATGGTAAAATGCCCGGATGTTGGTCGAAAAATTATCTTCGAGCCATGCCGCTCGCGTCTTGGATTGCGGCGGCTATGACGCCGCTTTTCCCATCTTTCATTGGGCAACCGTCCCAAGGCTAATCAAGCCTATCCCAACCTATCCCAGCAGTTTTTGGGAAATAAAAGATTGTTTAAATTTGGCGGCCACCCCCCGCGCCTTTGCGCGGAGCCGATTTCGGAAGCCTTTGGTAAGCTACGGAAGGCTACGGAAGCCTATAGAAGGCCCTCCGGGGGAGGGGTATTTTGCATACCTTTGGACACACCCAGATACCCTATGAACACTAAACTACGGAAAAATCTGTGTTTCATCTGTATCCATCTGTGGCTAAAAAACTCACCTCCAAAGGTGCTTCGGATACCGCCGCGCCAGCTCGGATTTGATCTTCGGATAATGCTCCCGCCAAAAACTCGCCAAATCCTGCGTTACCTGGATGGGTTTCATCCCCGGCGTCAGGATATGCACCGTCACCGGCACGCGCCCCATGGCGATTTTCGGCGTCTGGTTCACGTCATAAAGCTCCTGGATACGCACCGAGATATACGGCGATTTTCCGTTTTCATACGTCACCTTCGGCGTGCGGCCGTTCGGCAGGGACAACCGCTCCGGCGCGTGCTTGTCCAGCAACCCGCGCTGCGCATGCGACAGCCACGATGTGACCACCGGCATCACGTCCTTTTCTTTGATGTCCTTGTAACTGACTGCACCATGGCAAAGCTGCTCGATGACATGCTGCCGGTCCTCGTCGGTGAACGGCGGAAGCTGGAGGTCGGGACAACTCGCACACAGGAAGTTCAGGCGCGTCAGCCATTGCTCCACGGCATGATCCCAATTGGGCAAGGCCAACCGTTCTGCCAAAACTTCCTGCGCCAGGATGCGCGCCGCCGCATCGGCGGGCGGCGGTTCAACGCGTTTGGCCGAGAGCGCCAGTCCGCGAAAGCGTTGCAATTCCGCCGCGGCCACGCGCTTCTGCGTCGAATCAAATTGCACGCGCAAATCCGATTCGATGTCCTCGGGAAACAATTCTGTGAGCCAGGCGGGCTCAATGGCGGTCGCGAGCGAAAGGATGGTGTTTACCTCCTTGTCGCGCGTTTCCACCTCGCGGATTTCCGCCACGACGAACAACTCTTTTTGCTGCACGACACTCTCGCGCGCCAGCACACCCCGGCGATTATGCACCAGCTCACACCGCAATGTCCCCGAATCCAGCCGCCGGGCGACACGGTCGCTGAAGCCGATAAGAATGCATTTCTGCAACGCCTCGTCCTTCACTTCTTTCGGCTTGGCGTCGAGGCCTTCGCGCCCGGCGATGCGCAGAAATTGGTCGAGCAGCGGGCCCACCTGCCGCGCCGTGACGGCGTGGATGCCGAGCTTGCGGCAGGCATCCACGCGAAACTGGTTGTTCATGGCGTAAGTCCACGCGCGCATGAGGATCCAGAAATCCGACGACGCTTTTTCACCGAGCAAATCCTCGCGCAACTCGTTCGTGGCCTTGTCCACGTTGCGCAACAGCAGGTCGCGCCCCTGTGTGAGCGCGGCCACCAGCGCCGCCTGGTACACGCAGCCGTATTCCTGCGCCGCCAGCAGCATGCGCGAGTAACGCGGATGCAGCGGAAACGCCAACATCTTGCGGCCAACGGGCGTGATGGCGCCGTCCTTCGCCAGCGCGCCGAGGTCGTGAAGCAATTCCTCCGCGTGCGTCAGGGAAATCTCATCCGGCTTTTCCAGCCAGCGGAAATTCCGCAAATCATTTACCCCGGCGGCCTTGAGCGTCAGGACCACTTCCGCCAAATCGAGCCGCTTGATCTCCGGCAGTTCCTGCGGCGGCCGATGCGAATGCTCCTCGCGCGACCACAGCCGCATGCACACGCCCGGCGCCGTGCGGCCCGCGCGCCCGGCCCGCTGGTCCGCCGACGATTGCGAGATGCGCTCGATGAGCAATGTATTGATGCCACGATTGGCATCGTATCGCGCAATGCGCGCCAGCCCGCCGTCAATCACCAGCCGCACACCGTCAATCGTCAGCGACGTCTCGGCCACGTTCGTCGCCACGACGACCTTGCGCCGGTCGTACCGCGCCACGGCGGCATCCTGCAGTTTCGGATCCAGTTCGCCATGCAGCGGCAGCAAAATGAATCCCTTGGATCCCGGCTCATGGCGAATGGCCTCAATGGTCTGAGAAATCTCAAATCCCCCGGGCATGAAAACGAGTACATCCCCTTCTCCACCGGAATTCACGTAATGCGAAAATGCCTCCGCCGCCTGCTCCCACACCGGCCGCTTGTCGTTATACGACGGCTGCGCGGCGTACTGGATATCCACGGAAAATTGCCGACCCTCCGATGCCAGCACCGAAGCACGAAAATTGTTTCCTTCACTCTTATTCCGGACATCGGACAGATAATCTTCCAGTTCGCCCGCATTCAACGTCGCGGACATAACGACAAGGTTCAAATTCGGACGCGATTGCTCCTGCAAATCCAGCGCGCGGGCCAGCGTAATATCGCCATACAGATGCCGCTCATGAAATTCGTCGAAAATAAGCGTCGAAACGCCGTTCAGCTTCGGGTCCTCAATCATCTGCCGCAGCAGGACGCCTTCGGTCACGAAACGAATCCTCGTTTTTGCCGACGTGCAATTTTCAAACCGAATTTGGTAGCCGACTTCGTCGCCGAGCTTCACACCGAGTTCCTGGGCGACGCGCGCGGCGAGCAAGCGCGCGGCCAGTCGGCGCGGCTGGAGGATGACCACCTGCCCACTCTCCAGGAAACCATGCTTCAACAGCATTTGCGGCACCTGGGTGGATTTGCCGGAACCCGTCGGCGCGGACAAAATCAGCCGCCGATCCGATTTCAGGCGGGAAATGATTTGGTCTTCGATTTCGTAAATGGGCAGGCGGCCGGTCATTCACGAAATTTTAGCCGCTTTCGCGTTCGAAGAAAAAGCAAAAGGGGCGCGAACAAAGAAAACTCACTACAATTTAAGCTTTTCGCCGGCCTGTGGGAGAGTGTCCGATTCGGTGAGGATCCCTTGCGCCGCCTGGACCAGGTCGCGAATCCGCAGCGCATCGCGTTTTCTGTGGCCGTGGCTCTTAAGAGGATCACCGCCGCCGTCAGACTCAATCAGGATATCCGACCAAATCAACCCCGTCTTGATGTGCACCGAGGCGACCTTGGCGATGCTATAGCTGATCTCATCCTTGCTAAACCACGAGCGTTTATGGCGGACGATAGCGTGCTCCGTGACCTCAATGACGGTGGGAAAAAGAAAATTCCCGCGCGTCAAACGACTCGTTCTAAAAAACTCCGAATCCATTCTACAAGTTCCAATGACTCAACGACTTAGTCAAGCAAGCGTCAGGCCAGACATAATCTCCTGGTCCAGAGGCACTTGTGCCGCGCCGGCCAAAAACTTACGTTCTGCCAAAATACCAATCATTCCCGCGTTGTCCGTGCAAAGGCCTTTTTCTGCCAGGCGTAAAATGAAACCATTTCGTTTACAGGCTTGTTCCAGTTGCTTCCGCAATTCGCGATTGCAGGTGACGCCACCCGACGCCGTGACGCAGCGAACCGCCGTCCGTTTCGCTGCCCGAATGGTTTTGGCCACGAGTACTTCGACGATAGCCGCCTGGATGCTCGCACACAAATCGCGAACCCTTTGTGGGTTTGTCAGCAAATCAGGATTGTCCCGCAAAAAATACCGGACGGATGTCTTCAAGCCACTGAAACTGAAATCATCACTGCCATCGTTGAGCAAAGGCCGGGGAAAATCGAATGCTTTCGGGTTCCCCTGCTCCGCTAACTTGTCGATCTCCGGCCCGGCCGGATACGGCAGGCCAATGAGCTTGCCCGTTTTGTCAAAACATTCGCCGCCCGCATCGTCAATCGTCGCGCCCAGCACCTGGTGTTTCAATTCTGACTGCACCCAAACCAAAATCGTATGTCCGCCGCTGACGATGAGCGAGATGTTGGGCTGGAACGCCGCAAAATCCCCAATCCACGGCGAATATAAATGTGCCTCGTGGTGGTTGATGCCGATGAACGGTTTGCGCAGGGCAAACGCCATGGCTTGTGCCGCCTTGAAACCGACGAGCAGCGCCGTCGGCAACCCGGGCCCTTGCGTAGCAGCGATGGCATCAATTTCTCCGGGGGAAATTTTCGCTTCCTCGAAGGCAGTTCGAACCACGCCCGGAGAATTTTTTAAATGTTCGCGCGCGGCGAGTTCCGGCACTACACCGCCATACTCAGCGTGCAGCGCGATTTGCGAGGAAACGATGTTAGATAGAATTTTACCTTCCCGCACGACGGCGGCGCTGGTTTCGTCACAGGAAGTTTCAACGGCTAAAATGGTCATGGCAGGCCGTTCTTACCCCGCTCTATCGCGCGGCCATTTTCCCGGACTTGTTCATGTCACTGTAGAGCATTATCCCCTTAAGCAAATCCTGGGCGCGCGCGAGCTGGGTATCCTGGATCTCCTGAACATGGACGCGATTGGTCATATCGAGCGATTCCAGGCCGCCGATGGAAGATTTGAGGAGCAGCGCGCCTTCCTGTTCCTCCGTCATCGGCACAAAAATATCCGGCGTAATGCCGTGTTCATGAATGACCCGATGGCTCGGCGTATAATATTTGGCCGTGGTCAACTTCAGCGCCGAACCGTCATCGAGCGGAAAAATGCTCTGCACCGAACCTTTGCCAAACGTCTTTTCGCCCAAAATGACGGCCCGATGCAGGTCCTGCATGCAACCGGTCACAATTTCCGCCGCGCTCGCACTGCCGAAATTAACGAGAATGATGATGGGTTCGCCTTTCAATTCGTCGCCATGGCCTTCGGCGCGGCGAATGGAGTTTTCGCGCGAATCACGGCCTTCCGTGGAAACAATCAGTTGCCCGCGCGGCAAAAATTTCTGGCTGACATTCACCGCCTCGTCCAAGAGTCCGCCGGGATTTCCGCGCAGGTCAATAATCAACCCCTTCATGCCCTGGGATTTCAATTTATCCAGCGCTTCCTGCAGTTCGTCGCTGGTATTGTCGCCAAATTCAGTGATGCGCACATAGCCAACGCCATCGACACTGAGCGGATAATCTTTTTTCCCGTTGATGTCTTTCACCATGTCCGTGACGATGATAGCGCGGTTCACGGTAAATACTTTCGTCTCGCCGGTAGAAGGACGATCGATGGTCACGGTCACTTTCGTGCCCGGCTCGCCGCGCAACAAACGCACCGCGTTTTCGAGCGGCATTTTTTCCGAGTTCTTGTCATCAATTTTTACCACGCGGTCCCCGGGCCGAATACCCGCGCGATATCCGGGCGAATCATCCATGGGAGCAATCACGGTGACATATCCGTCCTTGGTCTCCACCACCAGACCCAGCCCGCCAAACTGCCCTTCCGTGTCGTCTTCCAGTTCCTGGTAATCCTGGGGGTCCAAAAATTCACTGTGCGGATCAAGCGAGCCGACCATCCCCTTGAGCGCCGAATAAGTCAAATCGTGATACGTCATGTTCGTGCCATTCACATATTCCGTCCGCACCTTCTGCATGACGTTGGCGAAAAGTTCCAGGTTGGAATAGGCAGAATCCTTCTGCTCCGCCGCATGCGCCGAATCCAGGTATACGCGCGCGCCGAGGATCAAATTCGCAGCCAGGAGAAGCGTAACGAGCCCGTAAATGATACGTCTTTTCATTGGAAAGATTTTACCATAACCGCGCAGAGATACCAAAAACTTTACGAACGGGAAACGCCCATGGCAAAACCTCAATAAATCAGGGGCTAAGCGACAGCCTTTTGCAAGTCGGACACCGGCGGTTTTTGCAGCAAGGCCTCAACAATCGGCAAATCGCCCGGCACAGTCACCTTGGGATTGGGAGCGATGCTCGATACCAGCCGCACCGGCTGGCCGATGAGTTCGCAGGCCGCTGTGTCGTCCGTGAAGATCATTTTCTTCGCGCGAGCCGCAGAAATCGCACGGCGAATGACCTCCAACCGAAATGTCTGGGGCGTTTCCATTCCCCAGAGCTTGGTACGATCCAATGTCCGCTGGATCAGCCGGCCATCGGCTGATTCCTTGATCGTATCCGTCACCGGATGCGCCGCGACCGCCGCGCCGATCTCCTCGGCGCTTTTGATGGTCGATGCGATTAATTCCTCGCTGACGCACGGGCGCGCGGCGTCGTGAATGACCACGATTTCTGTCTCCTCCGGCACCGCCTGCAAGCCGTTCCATACGGAATCCTGCCGTTCCGCGCCACCCACAACGATTTGAAATTTCTTTTTGAATTGATATCTCTTGGCCACGGCCAAAAAATTCTTTTCCGTGCCTTCGCGCACGACGATGACAATTTCGTTAATGAAGCGGGCGTCATCAAACTGGCCCCACGTGTGGGCAATGACTGGTTTATCGGCGACGTGGAGAAACAATTTGTCCCGGCCCATGCGAGCACCCCTTCCAGCAGCAACAAGAATAGCAACGTTCATCTTACTGGGTGATGTAGACAGCATAAAAAAGGCCAAGTTTAAACCCTCGTTAAAAGGTATTTTTCTAAGGCAATGCGCGTGGCGCCGGGGGATTCATGCAAAACGGTTTGCCAGCCCCGGGCCGCGCCGGCCTCCACGTTTTCCAGCCGGTCATCAATATAGAAAATGTCCCCGCCGCGCCGCCCGCTCATGGTTTCCAGCGCCTCATAAATCTTTGCCTTTGGTTTCATCGCCCCGATTTCGTATGACAGGATATAGCCGTCGAACTGTCCGAAAAATGGAAAATTATGCCGAATATGTCCTATGGCAATCTCATTCGTATTCGAAAAAATATGGGTTGGAATCTTCTTCTTCCGCAGGCCGGCATGAAGTTCGACCATCTCCGGCATGGGTTTGAAAATGTCAGCGAAATAACCTCCAAATTCCTCTAGACTGCCGCCAAAGCCTGTGATTTTTTGGACTTCAGTGAAGAATTGTTCCCTGGTGATTAACCCGGTCTCGAGTTGTATCAGCAACGGCGAGCCGCCGAGAAAATCGTGAAGGTTTTCAACATGCCTGGTACTGCGCGCGGCGACTTTCCTTGCCGCAATGGAGTAATCAAAATCCACCAGCACTTTGCCAAGGTCAAAAACAACGATGGGACTCATGAGTAAAGTGGTTTACGGATACGTGCCACAACTTCCTCCCATGTCGAACCAGCCTCGGAATTACCACGATAATCTTCCAATTCGCGATCGAGCAACTCCGTCTCTTCCGGTGTCGGTACTTCATTGATCAAGTTCTCCATTTGACTCATAAAAATCCTGTTTTCTTTTCCACAATTTGCAAGCGCGGTCATTTTCCACCATCAAACGCCGCGACAATGGGCCGATGGTCGGAGGCGATGCCCCAGTTTGGAACAGTCGCGACATACGTTCCATCTTTGAGCCAGTACCGCGCCATGGCCGGGCTCAACAAAATATAATCAATCCGGCTGTACGTATCATCTTTGCCGTAAAAATAAGTCCAGGTCACGTTGCGCGGCTCATTATAGGACGATTTGATCGTGGCGTCATCACCGTTGCGTTCGGCAGGGCGAGTGTCAACCAGCTTGAGTTTGCCGCGCCCGATAATTTCGCGAACAGAATCGGAATCCTTTTCGTCATTGAAATCGCCCAGCACCACCAGCCGTGTGTCCGGGTCTGCCTTAAAATGGTCGTTGACGATTTGCCTCAGAATTTTGGCTTCTTCCAGGCGTTGCTCATCGGGATCGGCGCCGGAGTCAGGCACTTTTGATTTCAAATGGACGGCCATGAGTGTGAAGATAAATCCCGGCGCAGGCTGGATTTCCAGTTCATCAATGCCCCGGCTCACGCGAAAACGTTTTTCATCCAAAAGAAATTCATCGTTCGTATGCGGATGTCGAGCAACGATGGGAAACTTGCTTAAGACGGCCACGTGAATGTTCGTGTCCCAGCCCTGTAAATAGTCCCAATAGGGAAAATCCTCGCCCTTGGCCTTAAGCGACGCGCACAGTTCCATCAAAGCGTTCGTTGTACCCATCTCTTCGAGGGCAACGACATCCGGGTTCATAGCGCAAATAACATCGCGCACTTTGGCCTTAGCCTCAGTGGTTTTTACGTGCGGACGTGACGCCGTGGGCTGGTCGAGGTAGGTGTCCACGTTGTATGTGGCGATGGTAAATGTGTCCGTGGCAAAGGCAGAGCCGGAAACGAAAAGAGAAAGGAAGAAACAGAAGGCAATTCGTTTGACGATGGGACAAGTCATTTCCAATGAGGAGAGTTTATTGTTTTAGCGCCCGACCTCAAGCCAAGGTGAGGAAATGGTATATACGCCGGAAAGGCTTAACATCCTTAACATTGTTGATTCCCAGGCACTTAAGGCTTAACACTATCCTTAACAAATCGGAGAATATCCTTAACATCGTTGATAGCCAAGGGCTTAAGGCTTAACATTAGCGTTAAAGGAAGATGATGGCGCCTCCTAAGATAATGTTTACTTGTGGCGCATAAATAAAAAAGCGGTCCCGACGAATCGGAACCGCTTGTAAAAACTCAAGCGCGAAGCTTAGGTCAAAACAATCTTGTCGCCTTCTTTGAGGGTGACAATCGCTTTTTTCCAGGCATTGGTTTCGCCGGCCTGGACGGTGCGTTTGCGACGAGCCTTGCCGCGCACGTTCAGCGTGTTGACGCGGGTGACTTTGACCTTGAAAAGCTCCTGTACCGCCTGGCGGATTTGCGTCTTGTTCGCGCGCGGGTCGGCCACGATGGTGTATTGGTTGTATTTCTCGCCCTGGCGCGTGCCTTTTTCCGTGAGGCGGACGGTTTTAATGATTTCGAAAGCGTTCATGATTTATTCCTTGGCCAGACGGTCTTCGACCTGCTGAAACGCGCTCTTGGTGAAGAGCAGCTTGGCCGGACGCAGCACGTCGTACGTATTCAGGCAATCGCTCGTCACCAGCGCCACGCCGGGCACATTGCGGGAAGCGAGCGAAAGATTTTTATTGGCACCCGCGGAAACCACGATCATCGAGCCTTTCAAATCCAGTTTGGAAATGACGCCGATGAAATCCTTGGTCTTGGGTGTTTGCAACTTCAGATCGTCCACCACGACGACGTCGCCGGCCTTGAGCCGTTCGCTCAACGCCTTGCGCAACGCGAGTTGCTTGGTCTTCTTGGAAACTTTTTTGCTGAAATCGCGGGGCCGGGGTCCGAAGACCACGCCACCACCGACCCACAACGGCGATTGAAACGAACCGGCGCGGGCGCGACCCGTGCCTTTTTGCCGCCACGGCTTTTTGTTGGAGCCGGACACTTCGCCGACGTTCTTGGTGCTGGCGGTGCCGCTGCGCTGCCCGGCGCGATACGCCACGACCACATCGTGCACGGCCTGCGTGCCGCGGCCGTCTTCGATCATGGGAAACTTGACTTCGTATTCGCCCTGATCTTTTCCTTCCAAATTTTTAATCGCAATTTTCATCTAAAGCCTTACTTCTTTGCCTCGGCCTTGGCCTCGGGTTTCTTGTCCGCGGATTTCGACTTCTTCATCGGGGCCGCACTGACCGGCGGCTTCCAGCCCTTCGGACGTTTCTTGGATTCGCGGATGACGATGTAATCGCCTTCCGGTCCCGGGATCGAGCCTTTGATGAGCAAAATATTTTCCGCCTCACGCACCTGGATGACTTCCAGGTTTTGGGTGGTGCGCGTCACCTGGCCCATGTGACCGGGCATGCGCAAACCGCGCTGCACCGTGCCGGGGAACAGGCGCTGGCCGATGGCGCCGCTGCGGCGATGCCAGCCTTTGGCGCCGTGCGTCGAATCACCACCGGCAAAACGATGGCGCTTCACGACACCTTCAAAACCACGGCCTTTGGTGACGCCAATGGCGTCCACGAAATCGCCGGGGGCAAACAACGTAACACCGACGACGTCGCCGGGCTTCACTTCCTTCGAGAAATTCCGAAATTCCTTGATGCGTTTCACGGCCGCGCCGTTGTGTTTCTTGATATGGCCAAGGAGCGGTTTGGTTACGCGCTGTTCCTTTTGGTCGTCAAAACCGAGCTGCACGGCGTTGTAGCCGTCCTTGCCCGCCTGCGCTTTTACCTGCAACACGCGATTGGGGCCGGCGAGCACGACCGTGACAGGCGTGATGAGACCCTGCGCATTATAGACGCGCGTATGTCCGAGTTTTTTTCCTAAAAGTCCGACTGGCATATTGGTGGGGCGTTAAATTTTAATGGTGATGTCCACGCCGGCGGGAAGATTGAGTTTCTTCAATTCATCCACGGTCTTGGCGGTGGGGTCGAGGATATCAATGAGCCGTTTGTGCGTGCGTTGCTCAAAAGTCTCCTGTGATTTTTTGTCCGAGTGGGGTGAGCGCAGCACCGTGAAGCGCTCAATCCGGGTCGGCAGCGGGATGGGCCCGGCCACGCGTGCGCCGGTGCGTTTGACGGTGTCCGCGATTTCGCGCGCGGACTGGTCAATGACGCGGTGGTCAAAGGCCTTCAGTCGAATTCGAATGCGTTGTGCAGCCATACAAAGAACAATTTTCTGTTAATGGTTAATTACTTGCCGCCTTAATTTCTTAAAAGCGGGCGCTAAGCTTAACACCTTAACGCCCTTCTGCAAGATGTTTTTTGAACAATAACGGCTTAGGCCTTCGCGGAACCTTCCGCTTTGGTTTCAGCAGCTTTTCCTTCGGCCGTTTCCGGCACTGCGGGAGCTTCCGGCGCGATGTCCGCCACCCATTCCAAAATGGCCTTTTGCGCGGAATCACCGTTGCGCTGGTTCATTTTGATGATGCGAGTGTAACCGCCGTTGCGGTCCTTGAACGCCGGCGCAATTTCCTTGAACAGGATTTTGGCCGCGTCCTCCTGGTGCAACCGCGCGACAGCGAGGCGGCGATGATGAACCGTCCCCTTCTTGCCGAGCGTGACCATTTTTTCGGCGACCGACCGGGCCGCTTTGGCCTTGGCCAGGGTCGTCGTCACGCGCTTGTGCTCGATGAGACTGCAAACCAGGTTGGCGAGCATCGCGTTGCGATGCTCAGATGTGCGGCCCAGCTTGGCCGTGCGTTTCAGGTGTCGCATAAAATTATTCCGTTTTCGCTTCTTCCTTTGGCGGCTCGATCAGGCCCGGCTCGAAATTCATCCCGAGCGAGAGGCCCAGGGACTGGAGCTTGTCTTTGATTTCATTGAGCGATTTCTTGCCAAAGTTGCGGTACTTGAGCATTTCCTGCTCGGTCTTCATCGCCAACTGGCCGACGGTGGTGATGTTCGCGTTGTTCAGGCAGTTCGCCGCGCGCACGCTCAACTCGATTTCGTTGACGCTCATGTTGAGCTGCTTCTTCAGCTTCACCTTTTCTTCGTCCTGCTTGTCGGCAGCCTCTTCAAATTCGACCGCGTTCTTGTCATAGCCGACGAACACGTCCAAATGATGCGCCAGGATCGCAGACGACTGGGTCAGCGCGTCATCGGGCGTCAGGCGGCCATCCGTCCAGACTTCCAAAATCAGCTTGTCGTAATCGGTACGATTACCGACGCGCGCAGCCTCGACATTGTAACGCACGCGCGTGACGGGCGAGAAAATCGAGTCAATCGCGATGACGCCAATGGCCTGGCCGGGCTTTTTATTTTCATCGCTCGGGCAAAAACCGCGCCCGGTCTTGACGGTCAATTCCATCTCGAATTTTTTCTTCTTGTCGAGCGTGCAAATGTGCTGCTCGGGATTGACCAGTTCGATGTTTTGGTTGAGCTGGATGTCCGCGGCGGTCACTGCGCCTTCCTTGTTCGCGGAAAGCAAAAGCACCTGCTCATCGCGCGTATGGGCCTTGAATTTGATTTTCTTCAAATTCAAAACGATGTCGGTCACGTCTTCGACGACACCTTCGATCGTGGTAAATTCGTGCATCGCGCCGTCCACTTTGATGGAGGTGATGGCCGCGCCTTCGAGTGACGAAAGCAGCACCCGGCGCAGGGAATTCCCCACCGTGTGGCCGTAACCGGTTTCAAACGGGTCGGCGACAAATTTTGAGTAGATGGCCGTGGCGGTGGCTTCTTCCTTTTGCAACCGCTTGGGCATTTCGAAACGTCCGAGTCTAACTGGCATATTTTCCTTTCAACAATTTTAATCTGGTTTCCCGGCTGATTTATTCCCTGCCGGAAAAACCCGTATAATTGTTTGGTTTATTTGGTTTCTCTATCGGGAATAAAATTCGACCACGGCCTGTTCATTGGCGATGGGCTGGATCTCGTCGCGCGTCGGGATGCGCATAACCGTGCCTTTAAATTCTTCTTTGCTCAAAATCAGCCAATCCGGCACCGAACGGCTGGTGGCCATTTCCATGTTCTTCGTCGCCAGCTGGCGTGAGACGTTATTGTTCTTCACTTCAATGACGTTGTTCACTTTCAACGCAAACGAAGGCACATTCACCTTGCGGCCGTTGACCGTCACGTGCCCGTGCGAAACCATCTGGCGCGCGGCGGCGCGGGTGTTCGCGAGACCGAGGTGAAAAACCACGTTATCCAGGCGCGTCTCCAAAATCTGCAACATCTGCTCGCCCGTGACGCCACGGCGTTTCAACGCCTTTTCATACACGCCGCGGAACTGGCGCTCCAGCAATCCGTAATAATACTTGAGCTTCTGTTTTTCAATGAGGCCGAGGCCGTAATCGGTGGTTTTGCGGCGGGATTTGGGGCCGTGAACGCCGGGGCCGTAATTGCGGCGCTCGAGATATTTGGTGGGGCCAAAAATCGGGATACCGAAACGGCGGCTGATGCGAACGCGGGGACCTGTATAACGAGCCATAGATTTATGATTAAAATTTTAAAATGTTAGACGCGGCGTTTCTTGCGCGGACGGCAGCCGTTGTGCGGGACCGGCGTCACGTCCTTGATCGCGGAAATTTCCAATCCGATGGCCTGGAGCGCGCGAATGGCGGATTCACGGCCCGAACCGGGACCTTTGACGCGGATTTCCACTTCCTTCATCCCGTGCGCCATCGCCTGGCGGGCGGCATCCTGCGCCACCTGCTGCGCGGCGTAAGCCGTGCTCTTGCGCGAGCCTTTGAAACCCACGCGCCCGGCGCTCGACCAGCCAATGATGTTGCCGTGCATGTCCGTGATGCTGACCAAAGTGTTATTGAACGTGGCCAAAATGTTCGCGACGCCTGAAACAACGTTCTTGGCGTGCTTGGCCTTGATGATCTTCTTCGCGGCGGCGTCCTCGCCCAAAAGTTCGGCGGCGGTGGGCGCAGCCACCACGGGCGCGGCGGCGTCCGCCGGCTTGGCGGCATCTGCCGGAGCGGCGGCCTTTTCTGCCGGGGCTTCTTTAGCGGCCGGCTTTTCAGCCTTGCCTTCTTTTTCTTTCGCCTCTTTCTTAGCAGGCGCTTTCTTTTTAGGTTCGTCAGCCATTTAAATCAGGGATTGATGGTTAATAAATTTTAGTGGATACCGGTCTTGGCGTTCGGATTGCGCTGGACGCCGACGGTCTTGCGCGGGCCTTTGCGGGTACGGGCATTGGTCTGGGTGCGCTGGCCGCGCACGGGCAATCCGCGCATGTGACGGACGCCGCGGTAACACTTGATGCCCTGCAACCGTTTCAGGTTCATGCCGATTTCGCGGCGAAGATCGCCTTCGATCACATACTTGCCTTCCTGGATGGCATGGACAATCTGTGAAAGCTGCTGCTCGGACAAATCTTTGGCGCGGATGGCCGGGTCAATGTTCGCGCGCTCGAGAATTTCTTTCGCGTTGGCGGGACCGATGCCGTAGATGTAGCGCAACGCGATGTCGATGCGCTTATTCGGCGGGACTTCTACTCCGATGATGCGTGCCATATATTTTTAAATTCGTTTAACCCTGGCGCTGTTTGTGGCGTTTGTTCGTGCAAATGACACGAATCACACCCCGGCGCCGCACAATTTTGCAGTGCTCGCACATTTTTTTAACTGATGCTCTAACTTTCATTTTAAATCTTTCGTTTCGCCTAAAATTCGCCCCACGCTCAAATCGTAAGGCGTCAGTTGCAGCTTTACGCTGCTGCCCGCGCTCAGCCGGGCCAGTTCTTTCTTCGCACGTCCGGCCAAAAACGCCGTCAAACAGTGCCCATTCTTCAATTCCACCCGGTACGTCCCGTTCGGGAGCGCTTCCCTCACGCGACCTTCAATTTTGAAAACGTCGTCGCCGGGCATGTCAAAATCTCCGGTTCCCCGTCCGTAATAAGGACGGTATGCTCAAAATGAGCGGATAATGAACCATCTTGCGTGACCACTGTCCAGCCATCTTTTAATATTTTTACTTCAGGCCGGCCCGCATTGACCATCGGCTCAATCGCGATCGTCATGCCCGCCTTCAGTTTGTCGTTCATCTTAGGGTCCACAAAATTAGGCACTTGCGGATCTTCATGCATCGCCCGCCCTACCCCGTGGCCGACAAACTCACGCACTACGCTAAATCCATTACCTTCGACAAATTCCTGCACCGCGCGCGAAATATCGCTTACCCGGTTCACGGACCGCGCCTGGGCAATTCCCAGGTAGAGCGCCTGCTCCGTCACGTCCAAAAGTCTCTGCGCCAAAACGCCACAACCACCGACGGCGAACGTCCGGGCGTTATCGCCGATAAAACCTTTATACGTGACGCCCACGTCGACACTTAAAATGTCACCGAAGCGCAATTCGCGCTCCCCGCCCATCCCGTGCACGACTTCCTCGTTCACCGAAAGGCAAACATGGCGCGGATATTTCCGGTAACCCAAAAAAGCGCTCTTGCCACCGCGCGCCTTGATTTGCTCCGCCGCAAAATCGTCCACCTGCTGCGTCGTGAGGCCCGGCTTGATAAAGCCGCCAATCTCTTCCAAAACTTCCGCCGCCACCGCGCAGGCCGGGCGCATCAACTTCAACTCGTCCGGGGTTTTGACTTTAATTCCAGCCACAACTCAGTAGCCGCGTCCGCGGAGCCGGCCTTTTTTCAGGAAGCCGTCGTAGTGGCGCATCATCAAATGCGATTCGACCTGCCGCATCGTGTTGAGCAAAACCCCGACCGCAATCAGGATGCTCGTGCCGCCGAAAAATTGCGCGATGTTCTGCGAAATGTTCAGTTGCTTGTACAGCATGATCGGGATGACGGCGATGAGCGTCAAAAAGATCGCCCCCGCCAGCGTCAGCCGGCTCATGGACTTGTGCAAATAATCGCTCGTGCTCTGGCCCGGGCGCACGCCGGGAATGTAACCGCCGTTTTTCTTCAGGTCGTCGGCGATTTGGATTTCGTTAAACGTCGTCGCCACCCAGAAATAGGAGAAGAACAAAATCAGCAGCGCGTACATGCAAAGGTAAAACGGCGCGCCGTAGGTCAATTGCGGGGCCAGCCACAGGAAAGGCCCGCGCAAAAAGGTCGGTTGCGCGTAGGAGGCCAGCCAGTTGCAGAGGGGGCTGGGGAACATCAGGATCGAGGAAGCAAAAATGATCGGCATCACATTCGACTGGTTCACCTGCAGCGGCAGGTAATTCGTGCCGCCCTGGTACATCTTGCGGCCTACCATGCGGCTCGCGTACTGCACCGGCACTTTGCGCTGCGCCTGGGTTATCGCAATGATGCCCGCAATCACCACCACCAGCAAAATCAACAGCAACAAACCCGTGCCAAACAGATGGTATTGCGATTCCAGGCCGCCGGCCGGGAAAAACATGGTTACCAGGTCTCCACAGGCATAGGGCAGGCCGGCTACAATGCCCACCGTGATGATGAGCGAAACGCCGTTGCCGATCCCGCGCTCGGTGATTTGTTCGCCCAGCCACATCAACAGCAGCGTGGCCGTCGTCATCGTGCTAATCGCCAGAAAGTAGTACAAATAAATATTGTCCATCACCACCAGTTGTCCCGTGTATCCCTGGAACGCACTACCGGGATGCAAATAGCTGTTCGCAAAATAAGCGCCCTGGCCGATGCACAAAGGCACGGTCAGGTAACGGCCATACTGGACGATTTTCGCCCGGCCGCCTTCTTCGCGCGCCAGCTTGCTCAATCTCGGAAAAACCGCCTGGACCAGGGTCAGGATGATGGATCCCGTCACATAAGGCATGATGCCGAGCGCGCCGATCGCGCAATTGCCGTATGCGCCGCCCGCGAAGCGATTATACAGGCCCAGCGCGCTGGTCACACCACCGTGGGCATGTTCCTGCATGTATTTTGCCAGGCCGGCACCGTCAATTCCCGGGATCGAGATGTAAGCCATCACCCGGCATACCGCCAGCAGGGCCAGCGTGAACAAAATGCGCGACTTCAGCTCCGGAATCTTGAAGCAGTTGGCAAACGTCGTGAAGATATTACGGAACATAAGCCGCCAACACTAAGCTTTTGCGCCCTTCGCGGGCTTGCCCGCTTCAGCCTTGGCCTCGGTCTTGCGGGCGATGACTTCGCATACGCCGCCTTTGGCTTCGATTTTAGATTTCGCCGACGCGCTGAACGCGCTCGCGCTCACAGTCAGTTTTTTGGAAAGTTCACCGGTGCCCAGGATCTTGATCCCGTGGGCGCGGCCGTTCGCCAAACCAACGGAACGCAGCGCTGTTTCGTCCACACGCGCGCCGTCTTCAAATTTGTTCAAATCGCTGAGGTTCACCGCATGGTATACCGTCGCAAAGCGCGTGTTGTTAAACCCGCGCTTGGGAATGCGGCGGATGAGCGGCATCTGGCCGCCTTCAAAGCCGATGCGGATGCTGCTGCCGGAACGCGCTGTCTGGCCCTTGCCACCGCGACCGGACGTTTTGCCGTGACCGCTGGATTCGCCCTGGCCGAGCCGTTTGCGGCGGTGTTTCGCGCCGGGACGGGGTTTTAAATCATGTAAACGCATAAAAATTAATTAGTTGCTCCCGGCGCCTTGGGCGTTTCCACCTTCCTGATTTGCAGCCCGCGGGCCTTATAAATCTCTTCGCGCGTGCGCAGGCTTAACAGAGCCGCCAGCGTCGCCTTCACCACGTTCGCCGCGTTCTTCGAACCGAGCGACTTGGTCAAAATGTCCTTGATACCTGCGGATTCCAAAACTGCGCGCACCGTTTTGCCGGCGATGATGCCTGTTCCCGGGGAAGCCGGACGCAGCAAAATCTTTGCGCCACCGTAATGGGAAAAAACTTCGTGCGGAATCGTCGCGTCCTTCAGTGAAACCGGCAGCATTTGGTGCCGCGCGAGTTCGCCGCCGCGCTTGATAGCATCGGCCACTTCGCCCGCTTTGCCGAGCGCGTAACCCACTTTGCCCTTTTTGTCACCGACTACCACCAGCGCCGAGAAATTGAAACGACGACCGCCTTTGACGACCTTGGCTGAACGATTGATGTACACCACTTTCTCCATCAGCTCTTCGCCGCCTTCAAAAGCATTCTCCGGCACGTCAGAGGGCTTACGACGGCGGCCACGTGGACCGCCACCACCACGCTGCTGCTGGTACGGCTGTTGCTGCTGCTCTTCGCCACCACCGGTACCACCACTGCCAACGCCAGCGGGAGCGGCACCACCAGGACCACCAGGACCACCGGGGCCGGCGCCAGCGCCTGCACCAGCACCTTCAGTTTTTTGGATATCAGCCATATAAAAAATTAAAATTTTAGTCCCGCTTCACGCGCGGCATCCGCCAACGCCTTGACTTTGCCGTGATACAGCTTGCCGCCACGGTCAAACACCACTTCCTTGATGCCCTTGTCCAGGGCGCTCTTGGCCGCCATCGTGCCGATCGCTTTCGCGCCGTTCACGTTCGCCGATAAATCTTTCGCGGCGGATTTTCCCACCGTGGAAATCGCGGTGATCGTCTTGCCCGCCTCATCGTCGATGAATTGCACGTGAATGTTCTCGCTTGTGAAGCAAACGCTCATGCGCGGACGGTCCTTGCTGCCGGTGATTTTCTTGCGAATCCGCCAGCGGCGCAGTTGCTGCAATTGATGTTTTTTCTGCGTTCTCATCTCAGTTATTATTGAACAGTTTTGCCTTCTTTGCGCTGGACGTGTTCGCCCACATAACGCACACCCTTGCCCTTGTAAGGCTCGGGCGGATAGAAACTGCGGAGTTCCGCCGCCACCTGGCCGACCACTTTCTTGTCCGGCCCTTCGATGGTCAGCTTCGTGTTTTCCTCGACCGTCACCTTGATCTGGTCGGGAATATTGTAATTAATCGGGTGCGAATAACCGAGGGTCATGTTCACCACTTTGCCCTGAACGGCGGCCTTGAAACCAACGCCCTGGATTTCCAGCTTCTTCACAAAACCTTCCGTCACGCCCTTGACCATGTTGTTCACGAGCGCGCGGCTTAAGCCGTGCAGGGCCTTGGCTTCCGAGTCGTCGCCGTCGCGGCTGACCGTGATTTTACCATCGGCCACTTTCAGGCTCGTGCGCTTGGGCAATTCCCAATCCAGCTTGCCTTTCGGGCCTTCCACCAAAACTTTCTGCCCCTTCACCTCTACTTTGACCTTCGGAGGG
>Ga0206900_1016_pt1 | contig 46022 bp, 45 predicted proteins | sample Alteio_BWOrgHeat_46_FD_153235 | JGI IMG/M metagenome (GOLD analysis project Ga0206900, IMG submission 153235) | Enriched cells from forest soil in Barre Woods Harvard Forest LTER site, Petersham, Massachusetts, United States -... | ecosystem: Environmental > Terrestrial > Soil > Temperate forest >... | reverse complement strand
TTTACGTCCACCAACGAGGAAACCTCCGAATGGCGCGTCCGTCAGCTTGCCGACTGGGTAAACTTGAATTTTCCGCTGGGCATGCAGGAAGCGGAAATAACCAAAGCAGGCGAATCGGGCAAAGAACGGCCGGTTTCGGGTTCGATTTTTGACGGCTTGAGCGAAGCCCAGTTCGCTGTCTGTAATTTCATCACCGACCGAATCCGGGCGGCCTACAAGATGAAAACGGACCTGGAAGACCCGGCGAAGCTGCCTGTCGTGGAACGCTACACGATTTTGACGGCGATCGATAAGCTGTGGCAGGAGCATCTGTATGAGATGGACAGCCTGCGTTACAGCATCCATTTGCGTCAACTCAGCCAGCGCGACCCGCTCGTGGAATACAAGGCCGAAGGCTTCAAGATGTTCGATGAGATGATGGTGAACGTGAAAACGGAAATCTGTCACAACGTCTTCCGTAGCGCCACATCATTGATGGCCTATGAAAATTTCCAACTCAAGATGCGGCAGCAAACAACGCATCAGAGCGCGAGCGCATTCGGCGGCGCAACTCCCGCATCCGGTGCGTCGCAAAAGAATGCCAGCGATGTCGTGAGTGAAGCCGCCGCGGCTCAGGAAAAAGCCAAGCCAGTCCGCACCGGCCCCAAAGTAGGCCGGAATGACCCATGCCCTTGCGGCAGCGGCAAGAAATACAAGCAGTGCTGCGGTGCTTAATGGAGCCTGAAAAATCCTCCTATCGCGGACGCCTCGCGCCGACTCCTACCGGTTATTTGCATCTGGGCCACGCCCGAACCTTTTGGACCGCTCAGGAAAGGGCAAAGGCTAACGGTGGGACGTTGATTCTGCGTAACGACGATTTGGACCGCGCACGTTGTAAGCCGGAATTTGTGCGCGCCATGCTGGAGGATTTGCGTTGGTTTGGATTTGAATGGTCAGAAGGGCCGGACACTGGGGGAGCGCTTGGCCCGTATCATCAAAGCGAACGGCTTTCTTTTTATCGTGCGGCCCTGGAGAGACTGCGCGAGGACCATTTGATTTATCCCTGTTATTGCTCGCGGCGGGACATTCAATCGGCCACCCAGGCGCCGCACGCGGCAGATGATGAAGAGCCGATTTATCCCGGAACCTGCCGGGGCAAGGCTCAAATCGAAGGCGCAAAATTTTCATGGCGTTTCCGCGTGCCCGATGGCGAAGCGATAACGTTTAATGACCTGAATCTTGGCAAAAAAACATTCGTCGCCGGAAAGGGTTTTGGAGATTTCGTTGTCTGGCGAAGTGACGATGTCCCCGCCTATCAACTCGCTTGTGTGGTGGACGATGCGGCCATGGAAATTACTGAGGTCGTGCGTGGCGAAGACTTGCTGCTTTCGACCGCGCGCCAGCTTTTGCTTTATCGCGCGCTTGGGCTGAAAGCGCCGGAGTTTTTTCATTGTCCGCTCATGCTGGATGAGAACGGCCAGCGGCTGGCAAAACGGAATGATGCGTTGAGTTTGAAAACCTTGCGTGAAAGGAGAGCGAACCTGGACGAATTGCGAAAGGATTGGCGCAGTTCCGTCATCGTTTGACATTGCTGGAATGAAGCGTATAAATGGCAAACATGAAACCACCGCTGCGGAAAAACCCGTTGCGTGCCATCGCGTTTACGCTGATTGAATTATTGGTGGTCATCGCCATCATCGCAATTTTGGCGGCCATCCTCATGCCGGTGCTCTCTCAGGGCAGGCGCCGGGCGCTCGCCATCGAATGCGTCAATAACCTGAAACAGAACGGTGGAGCAATCCTCCTGTACGCTGACGAAAACAAAGACTATCTGCCTGGCCCCTGCGAATACGGCCAGAAATGTTTCTACTTTAATACCTGTGCCACCGATAACCGATACAATACCGAAATGGCCTTTCACCTGGCCACGTATCTGGGAGCAAAAGACCCCCGCAAAATGTCAGATACCGATTCCAATTACCTTCAAACGATGTTTTGTCCCGGCTATGGTGCTTTTTCACGAGGATCCCCAACTCCGGCAATGCAAGGAATCACCTACGTGACCGCGTTTCCTTATAGCAACGGCGTGGTGAACCTCACGGTGAATCCCTATGGCTATCCGGGCGACGGCGACGCCCAGAACAACGGCACGAATTCCGTGATGCTAGGCTCACTCCATCTGTACGGGCCCATCACAGACATTTTTGCCATGTCCGATGTGGACGCCGACCTTTACGACGCCTGGCCGCAGGAAGCAGACGCTCCCAACCACGGGGCTATTCGCAATGCCCTGTACTTCGACGGGCACGTGAAGGCTTACAAAGGGACGAATTTTATCGCATCGTATTGAACCCGTTCCGGCACGCACTTAATTCATTTAAAATGACTTGCGCGTTTCCTCTATTCCTTTATATTGCAAATGATTTGCAATTGTAAATGAACGCGGACACGGTCTCCATTTTATTTCAGATTTTCCTGGCCTTTGGCATCGCGGTGGCCGGCGGGGCGCTGAGTGCCACCTTCGCGCGCACGCACCGGCAATTGTGCGCCTTTATCAGTCTGGGCGCGGGTACACTACTGGGCGTAGCCGTTTGTGGCATCGGGCCGGAATGCTGGCAGGATTTGCACTGGTGGTTCGTGCCCGCGGCGGCCTCGGGCTACCTGCTTTTCGCCATCATCACCAAATATATTTACCACGTTTGCCCGGCGTGCGCGGCCAGCCATTTTGACGAGGCCACCACGCACCGCCTGTCCGAATTCGCCACGGCCATGATGATTGCCCTGGCGATTCATTGCTCCGTGGACGGCCTCGCGCTGGCAGCCGGATTGGAAGAGCCTAAGCCGGTCAGATTGTCCATTTTATTTGCCATTTCCGTTCACAAATTTCCCGAAGGCCTGGCGCTGGGAGCGTTGCTGTTGGGCGGAGGCGTGATGCGGTCAAAAATGCTTTGGCTGGTGGCGGCGGTGGAAGCCATGACGATTGTCGGCGGCCTGGTCGGATGGCTGATTATCCGGAACGTCCCGCATGCGTGGCTCGGTTTGACGCTGGCCCTGATGCTCGCGAACGCCTGCGGCGGGTTTCTTTACTTGGGCGTTCACGCCGTGCTGGGTGAAATTCTCAAACATCACAAGGGATTGGTCCTTGGAAATTTGGCGGGCGGCTTTGGCGTGATTGCCGCGCTAATCCTTTATTTCCATCTCAAGGCGTAAGGCGAATCTCACGTATTAATCAATCGCTTGAACCGTCGGTTGAATAAACTGTTTTTCCCCATCCTTCAGTTTCAACTACAAGTTTCCAAGGGCGATGACCATTACCATAGTCTGTATGCTTCCAACAAACTATATAGTCAGGCCTTGATTCGCCGAAGATAATATCCACTTCGGTTAGATCATTCGTTGATCCAATAAGAGGGACCTGTCTGTAAACTCGAACTTTTGTAGCACGAAGTTTTAATAACGGGGCTGGCAGTGACGCATCGTCACCTTTTATTGTACTTTCTTTTGAAATTTTCGTTCGCAATACCAGATCCTGGCAGGATTCAGCAATTTTCAGGTAGTATGTTTGGTCGTGCCTTAACATGCGAGAGGAGGCTCGGGATTCCAGATAAAGGAACATTGCTATTGCCGCCGCAATAAACAAAAACAACACGATTGCCACTGCCCATAAAATCAATAACGCAAAAATACGTAGTGTACTCCTTGCATTCATACACGGATGCGCCTAGAAAAACTTCTGCTGCGCTCCTGTCGGCGGCTTAAGATTAAGCTTCTTAAACCCCAATTCCGTTGCCACCCGGCCCTGCGGTGTGCGATTCAGGAACCCTTCCATAATCAGATACGGCTCGTAAACTTCCTCAATGGTATCCGGCTCTTCGCCCACGGCCACGGCCAGGGAATTGACGCCCACCGGCCCACCGCCAAATTTCACAATAATCGTTTCCAGAATGCGTTTGTCCATTTCATCCAGCCCATTCTGGTCAATCTCCAGCATCGCCAGTGCCTTGTCCGCCACAACGGCAGTGATTTTGCCATCGTGCCTCACTTCGGCATAATCGCGCACTCGGCGGAGGAGATTGTTTGCGATGCGCGGCGTGCCACGGCTTCGACGCGCGATTTCATGCGCACCTGATTTTTCGATCTCGACCTTCAGGAGATTCGCCGAGCGCAGGACAATGCGTTCCAAATCTTCGGCCACGTAATAATCCAACCGTTCACGCACCGGGAAGCGAGTGAGCAGGGGAGCGCTGAGCAAACCGCTCCGGGTGGTCGCACCGATGAGCGTGAAACGCGGTAGATTCAGGCGCACGCTACGGGCATTCGGCCCCTGGTCAATGATGATATCCAGCTTGAAATCCTCCATCGCCGGATAGAGATACTCCTCGATGGTCTTTTGCAGGCGATGAATCTCGTCAATGAACAGAACGTCGCCTTCCTCAAGGTTCGTCAACAGGCCGGCCAGGTCGCCGGCCTTCTCAATCGTCGGGCCGCTGGTGCTTTTGAGATTTGCGCCCATGGCCTTGGCCAGGATGTTGGCGATCGTCGTTTTTCCAAGGCCCGGCGGACCGTTTAGGAGGATATGGTCGAGCGGTTCCTTGCGCTTTTTGGCGGCGGCCACGGAGATTTCTAGCCGTTCCTTGACCTTCGGCTGGCCGGTAAATTCGGAAAAGAGCGATGGACGCAGCGTCAATTCGAGCGCCGCATCCGGTTTGTTTATGTTGGCAACCGCGCGTTCGGGCATGGAGTGAGGATGGGAAAAGAAGTGATGAGTGACAAGCGTCATGTGGTTGGCCTGCCGCACTTTTACGCGAATTAGCACTAATTGGTGCGAAATGTATCCGTGTTCAGACGTCGCAGCGCCGTAGGCGCGATATCTTTATAGAAACAAGTCGGAAAAGATTCCCAAGCCCCATCGGGGCGGCATCTTCGGCGCATGCCAAACGTGACACGCAAATAAAAATGGAAAATAGCGGAATTAAAATGGGCTTATCGCCCCATCTATCCATGTAAGCCAATCCTTTCGCAATTCGTCCAGGTTCGCTCTCCTTTCACGCAAGGTTTTCAAACTCAACGCATCATTCATCAATAATTAATCCTCAATCATGCGCGTACGATTGCGTTAGTGACTACCTTCCAATTTGCGCTCTCCCTATGGTAAAATGGCCTTTGTAGAACGTATTAAACGTTCCGTTCTTTGACATAACATTTTGAAGTAGGAGACGACCCGTCCTCAGTAGTAGGTAAGTACTGCGCAGGGTGACGTAAGGAGTCTCTGTTGGTAGGCGTCTAGTTGTTAAAATCCGGCGTTTGAAGCCAATGCAAGGTATTGCAAGCCAAAGCAAGGCATTGCAAGGGGAAAAATAACAATCCTTTTTTTCAAGCGACGTTTTGATGGCCCCATCGGGGCGACATGCTCTGGTCAACATCGGAATATGCCGCACCTGACGGTGCTTGGATTGTTATTTGGGGTTGGCGGTTCTACAAATATATCGCACCTACGGCGCTTGGTTTCGGAAGGTTACGGAAGGCTACGGAAGCCTATAGAAGGGTTCCCCCAAGGGATGTCCGATAGGTAAATGTAGCCTATTGTAGTCAAATGTAGGCTAATGTAGCCATTCCTGAGAAAAAAAGAGATTCCTTTTTATTCTGTCCAGTTCGGGAACGGCTTCTGATGGGTAAAATTGCGAAACGAACCCAATTTCATTCCTTCACGCCGGCTTCGCAACCGTCGCGCGACATAATCCGGAAGGCTACGGAAGCCATTCGAGTCGATTGGGAATCGACGAGAAGAATTTGTTCCGCGCAGCGGAACGAAGGTCGCATGGCGATCGAGCGAGCGGGCGCGAGCGAGTCAATAGAAGCCCCCTGGGGGTACGTCATTCCGGCGCTATCGCCCATTGGCCGCCGATCATGGAGGCGCGGACGGGGCCGGAGAAATTCACGACGGCATCCAGGGCCTCAGAGGTTTTTCCCGTGTGCGGAAGGACGATTAGATCCGCGTGGGCGCTCCCGGAAAGTTCGCCGATTTTGCCTGCCAGCCCGAGAGCACGCGCGCCGTTCACCGTGGCCATTTTCAAAATAGTGGCCGATGACAGTTCCGGATAGGCGCGTGCAAACGTTTGCATTTCCTGGAACAGGTTGAGTTCCAGGTTTTGCTTGTCGTTTTTGGTGACGGTCGCAAGGCTGTCGGTACCCAGGCAGACATTAATCTTTGCATCGAGCAATTTATCGAGCGGAAATGGCTGGTGCTGAAAATAGGCGTGGCTCCGGGGGCAATGAACGATGCTGGCGCCGTGGCCGTTGAGCAAAGCGTAATCGGATTCGTCCAGGTAGTTGGCGTGGATGGCGAGGAGGTTTTTGTGGACCAACCCGGCACGTTCCAGGTGCTGGAGGGGCGTGCCGAGGCCGCAATCGGAATTGTCACGGCCATTTCGCTTGAGCCAATCGAACATTTCACCGCGCGCATGGAAGTACATTTCATATTCCTGCTCGGATTCAGCCACATGGACGGCAATGGGCCATTTTTTGTCCCGGGCCGCTTCGGCGCAAAGGCGCAGGAGTTCGGGCGAAGTGGAGTAGGGGGCATGTGGCGACAGCGCGGCAGCACAGCGGGGATGCGGGAGCGTGCTGATTTTTTCAATGGCCTCGTGGAGAATTTCCGCGGGATCGCGTTTGGAACGAACGCCGGTCAATTCCAGGAAGGAAATGATGCGCAAGGGCGTGGACTCCCATACTTCCGGCAGCAGCTCTGGTGAGGCTTCGATATCGGCGACGGTCGTGGCACCGGAGGTCAGAAGCATTTTTGCGCCGCTAATCCATGAGCGGGCATAGTCCGAATAACTCCATTCCGCTTTGGCGGCGAGCATCCGGGGAATCCAATCGGTGAATTTTTTGGGAGGCGGCCACTGGCCGGCCATGCCGGTGTAATCCAAGTGGCAATGGGCGTTTACCAACCCGGGCATCAGGATGGCGTCACCCAGGTCCAAAATTTTGTCAGCGCCGGGGGACTTGAATTGTGGGGGGAAATCTTTCCACGCGCAAACGACGGCGATACGGTCACGATAGATGAGAACCGCGCCGTCTTCGATGGGTGGGGCGGCAATGGGAAGAACGATGCGCGCGCGCAGGATGAGTTGGCCGGAGTTTGCCATGCGCATCTCTAGTTTCCGGTCAGGGCGCGATCATTCCACTCCGATTTTGCGTTTCACTTCTTTCAGTTTGGCGGCGTCTTTGTGCTTGCGCGCTTTAGTTTTGCTATGGCGTTTGCGAATTTGTTGCTCAATCTTTTTGGCGACAATATCGATGGCCGCGTATAAATCGCTGTCCCGTGCCTCGGCAAAAAGATCAGGCCCGCGCATGGCGAGTTTCATCGAGCAGTTAAACTGCTTTTCGGGCATGCGGCGGTGGTCGTGTTCGAGGGTAACGCGGGCATCCACGGCGCGGCCATCGAGATGATCCAATTGTTCGAGCTTCTTGACAACGCGGTCTTCGAGGGTCTGGGTGAGCGTAACGTTGTGTAACGACAGAATCAATTTCATCACCTTCAAGATGCAACCAGACAAGGGAAAAATCCAGTTTTTCCTGCTTCAAACTTCTTGTTATTCGCTAAAACTCGATTACAATGAGGCACATGGCTCAAGGCTTACAACTGTCGCAACGGTTGACGCAGTCACTGGTGCTGGCGCCGCAATTGCAGCAGTCGCTCGCATTGCTGCAAGCGCCGACGCTTGAACTCAAGGCGCTGATCGAGCATGAAATGGAGCAAAATCCGGTGCTCGAAGAAGTCGCGGGGATGGACACGGAAATGCGGGAAAAGTCTTCGGATGATGGTGAATCGTCCACGCCAACGGATGCCGCTGAAGAAGCAGCTTTTGACTCCGCTTCCGATGGAGGGTCGGAGAAAAGCGCCAACGAGCCGGTAGATGATTTCCAGCGCGAGTTTGAAAAGCTGGTGCAATTGGACCAGGAGTGGCGCGACCATTTTTCTGCGACGAACGTGCCCATTCGCCAATCGGCGGAAGACGAGGAAAAGCGGCAGTTCATGTTCGATTCGCTTACGGCGGGAACTTCGCTGGCGGAATTTTTGATGGAGCAGGTGCGCGAGACAGACTTGAAGGATGAGGAGCGGCACCTGGCGGAAACGATCATTGGGAACATCGATGATTACGGTTATTTGAAGGCGACGGTTGAAGAACTGGCGGCTTCGAACGAGGTGCCGGTGGAGAAAATCAACGAGGTGCTCAAGATCGTCCAATCATTTGATCCTTCGGGCATAGGCGCCCGCGATTTGCGCGAATGCCTGTTGCTGCAGCTTGAGCGCATCAAGCAGCAGGATTCCCTGGAATACGCCATCGTGCGCGATTTCATGGATGCGCTGGGAAAGCGGCGGATCCCTGAAATCGCGCGCGGAACAAACCACACGGTCAACGAAGTGCAGGAATCGCTGGCGAAAATCGCCAGGCTGGAGCCCCGGCCCGGACGCGCTTTCCTGCCGGATACGGATCAGTATGTCCTGCCGGAAGTTTTCGTCCAAAAGAACGGGGACGATTTTACCGTCACGACGAATGATGAATACATTCCGCACTTGCGAATCAGCAATGTCTACAAAGATTTAATGGCGCAGGGCGAAAATTCCGCGGAGGTCAAAAATTATATCCGCGAAAAAATCCGGGCGGGGAAGTTTTTAATTAAGAGCCTGCACCAGCGGCAGCAGACGATTTTGAACATTGCGAAAGAAATCGTCAAACGCCAGAGGGAATTTATGGGGAAGGGCGTTTCGTGTTTGAAGCCCATGACGATGGCACAAATTGCGGAAGTGGTGGGCGTGCATGAAACGACCGTTAGTCGCGCGGTTTCCGGCAAATACATGCAGACGCCCCAGGGAATTTTTGAGATGAGGTTTTTCTTCACCGCCGGGCTGCAAACCGCCAGTGGCGACGGCGTGTCCAACACGAGTGTCAAAGACATGATTGCGGAGATTTTCAAAAACGAAGACGCCGGCAAACCGTTGTCGGACCAGGAAGTCGTCAAGATGCTCGGCGAGAAAGGCATTACAATTGCACGCCGCACGGTTGCCAAATACCGCGACGAATTGGGGATCCTGCCATCAAATCTGCGGAAGGTTTATTGAAAGAAGCAACGGTTCTTTTGGGCTTTGGCTTCGTTTTCGCTCAGTTACAGGTCACTAGAAACCTGCCCCTTCGCTCAAAGCCTCGCCAAGACCCCAAAATTCCCCGTTGCTTAACGATGGCAATTATTTCTTCCAACTTTCTCCAAACGTTCTAGTTTGAGGTGTGGGACGGACGATTTTTGATCGTCGGGCGGCTGACGTTTTTCAACCGTTCGCGCACCATGTCCGCGCGCATCAAATCCCGTTCTTCCGCCGTGAGCTTATCAGAAAATTGTTTTTGCAGGTGGGCCGGCTGCGTAATCAAAAATAATTCGTCCACGAGCGAACGTTCCACGCCTGGAAACAGACCGAGATCCACGCCCAGCCGCAGCAGAGAAAGAAGGTTCATGGTTTCCTTGGACGAAATGCTGTGGGCATTGGCGAGGATACCGTAAGCGCGGCCAATGTGGTTGTAGACCGTCTTATGTTTCTTTTCTAAAAGCACCTGGCGCGCGTTTTCTTCGTGTTCAATGATCTGGTCGAGGACTTTATTGAGCCGTTCCACGATCATGGATTCACCTTCACCCAGGGTCATTTGGTTCGAGACCTGGAAGACGTTTCCCAGCGCTTCGGTGCCTTCGCCATAAAGCCCGCGGACGGCGAGGCCGAGTTTGTTCACGGACTGGATGATCGGATTGATTTGTTCGCCCAGCACCAGGCCCGGCAGGTGTAACATAGCGCTGACACGAATGCCGGTGCCCAGGTTAGTGGGGCAGGCGGTTAAATAGCCAAGATCAGTATCAAAGGCATAATCCAATTTCTTTTCCAGGGCAGAATCGAAAGCGTCAATGGCCATCCACGCCTGTTTCAATTGCAGGCCGGGACGGAGCGCCTGCATGCGCAAATGGTCTTCTTCGTTAATCATGACGGAGAAGGTTTCCTCACGATTTAAAACGAGTCCGCTGCCGGTGTTTTTGGCGGCATGTTCGCGGCTGATCAGGTGGCGTTCGACCAGGATCTGTTTGTCAATGGCGCCCAGGTTGTCCATGGCTTCGGAAAATGAATCTTTCATTTCCGGCAGGCTTTCAACGGCGGGACGAATCGTATCCAGGATTTTTACGCGCTCGACTTTTTTAGCCCAACCGGGAAAGGCGGCATCTTTTAAATTGCGGGCGAGGCGGACGCGGCTGGACATAACGATGCGGTCATGCGGCCCGTGGCGCCGGGTCGATTCTGCCGGAGGCGAAAGGAAGGAATGAAGGTCGTTCATTTTTGCCTTTGTTTCGTTGTCCATTCTAATGACTTATCTGGTTAAATTTTTTGGCGCAGTTGAGCGCTCGGTCACTTGTTTGATTTCATCGCGCAATTGAGCAGCTTCCTCGAAATTCTCCGACTCAATCGCCTTTTCCAATCGTTCCTGCAACAATTTGAGGCGGCCGGCGTATTCCATGGACGACCGCAAAGTTTCAGGGGCTTTGCCCACATGGCGTGTGCCTTTGTGCATAGTTTTCAGCAACCCACTCAAACCTTCCGCAAAAGTCTTATAGCATTCCGGACAGCCAAGTCTGCCGGATTTCTTGAAATCGGCCTGGGTAAAACCGCAGCGGGGACACCTTAATTCGGCGCCGCCGGCGGCCTGTTCGATTTCCTGGGCTGCCCCCAGTCCTAGCATTAAGTCTGCCAACGCGAAACCCGCCGGGTCATTAACCCCTTTGGCTTTAGCGCAATCGTCACATAAATCCAGCTTTTGCATCTTATCCCCAACGATTTGGGTCAAGTGCACGGTGGCCGGCTTTTCTTTGCAAATAGAGCACTGCATTTTTGATTAACTTGTTAAATCGTCTAAATCTCCGACGATTAAATAGTACAATGTAACCGCCCAAAAAGCGAATCAATTCAGCTTACCGGGGACAATAGGAGATTATATCGGTTCGCCCGACGTTTCGGTGAGCGCATGATACTCGGACACGAGGTTCCGGGTAACATTACCGGGCTTTCCGTTGCCGATGACGCGGTTGTCAATTTTGATGACAGGCATGATTTCCGCACCCGTGCCGCAAAGGAAGCATTCATCGGCACAAAATAAATCATAACGCGTCAAGTTTGGCTCGGAAACTTTCAAGCCGTTTTGCCGCGCCAATTCGATCACGGTTTGGCGGGTAATGCCATAGAGAGCCCCGGCGGAAAGAGGGGGAGTGAACAATTCACCATTTTTCACGATGAACAAATTGTCCGCGGTGCATTCGGCCACGAAGCCTTCAGCGTTTAACATCACGGCTTCCTCGACGCCAGCATTATTGGCTTCGATTTTCGCCAGGATATTGTTGAGATAATTCAGTGATTTAATGGCCGGATTGACGGCGCTATGTAAATTGCGCACCGTGGGCACGGTGACGATGTCCATTCCGCGCGAGTAAAGTTCCAGCGGATAGACCTGAATCTTGTCAGCAATAATTATCACAGATGGTTTTTTGCAACTGCGCGGGTTCAATCCAAGCGTCCCGATGCCGCGCGTCACGACCAGGCGAATGTAACCGTCACGGATTTTGTTAGCGCGACAGGATTCAATGACGGCACGCGCGATTTTTTCGTGCGTCATGGGGATTTCCAGGAGAATTGCCTTCGCAGAATAAAACAGCCGGTCAATGTGCTCTTTTAGTTTGAACACGCGACCGTGATAGGCGCGAATACCTTCGAAAACGCCATCACCGTAAAGAAATCCGTGATCAAACACGGAAACTTTTGCGTCGCGTTCGTTGCAAAATTTGCCATCAATATAAATTTTCATGCCTATTATTTACAGAATATTTCAAAAAAGGCGATTGGGCAAAATAAATTGCGACGGAAAGAGGATGAAGCGGAATTTTTGCGGCAACCTTACCGGAATGACGTGATTTGGAGTGCGATTTTACGGCCTATTCCACGACTAATTAATAAAAGCGGACGGATTTTAAGCTGCGGCGGGTTCAGATTCAGCAGGGGGAATCTGGCGGGTGGCTTCGTTGTTTTGAGGCGTCGCGTCGCGAATAATAATCGCCGCCCGCCGGGCCGCTTCGGTAATCAGTTTTAACTGGGGCTGCAATGCGGCATCGTCGGGATATTTCATGATCAACCGGTCGGCATAACCCTGGACAATGGTTAGAATGTTGTTCAATTCATGTGCGATAACGGGAGAGACATGTTTCGAAGGGTCAAACTGGCGAGTTGATTCATTCAAATGCCCGGAGCCGCCATCGAGCGATGACGCCATTTTTTTGTAAATTGAATCAAGTGTTGATGTCATTTCTTTAGATAAAGCAATTCACAAGCCAAGATTGAAAAGGCGGAAAAATCCAAAGTTTATCCAACGTGGACAGATTTCATTTGTCCTTCCAAAAACTGGACAATGAGCGCCGGCATACGCCGCTTAAATTCCGCGGTTCGCCCGCCAAAGCAGGAAGGCGCCGACGGCCTGGAAAAGAAAGTTTGGTATCCAGACGATCAGATGGGGAAAAAATTCCGGACGAAAGCACAGGTTTTGGGCCAGGATAATGAAGCTAAAATAGATGAGAGCCAATACCAGGGCGAGGGCCATGCCGATGTTTGTCTCGCGCCGGTGGACACGGATGGCCAGGGGAATACCGACCAGGGCGAATCCAAAGGACGCGAAGGAAAAAGCAATTTGCCGCTGCATATTCACCCGCACCTGTTCAATCAGATTTTGCGGCATTTTGCGGGCATCGCTTAGTGTTGCCGAGGTTTGATTGGTTGAAATGGTTTGTGGCAGTTGCTGCTGCAATTCATGCAGTTCATCCTGCAACTGCCAAAAGGTCATGTCGGTGATGCTGGGCTTGGAAGACTCTTTTTTTATACTATTAAAGTTAATGGGCTGCGTGTATTTAGGGATGGCCATCATCAATGATTCTCCATTTGTAAAAATGACAATGTTGCGGGCATCGAACAAAGTCACGACCAGGTTTGTGGAATGAAATTCGATTTCGCCGGTGGGCGCTTCCATCATCATGTTGGGTTGAAGCCGCTGGACGATGATATTTTTCAGTTTTCCGTGGTCATTTTTCTCCGCATAAAAGACATCATTCGTGGAAATATTGATGAAACGTCCTTCCGGCAACTGCACATTTGCCAGGTCCGCCAGCAATTCCGTGCGCAGATCCAGATAGGCCACGCGGCTGCGGGGGCCCAAATACATGCTAAACCATGCGCTCAGGGCGCAACAAAGAAGGCTCACTAACAAAACTGGGGTGATTAGCGAAAGCAGGCTGATACCACTGGCGCGGGCGGCGGTAAGTTCCTGGTCGGCACTAAAGCGGCCAAAAACGAGGAGCGTGGCTGTAAGCATGCCCATCGGGAGGGCAAAAACCCAGACAAAGGGAATCAGCAGCGCAATCGCTTCCATCACGATTCCCAACCGGGCCTGGCCGGCGATGAGGAGATGGAGGATGTCCCGCAGCACATTGCCCAGCAAAAGCACGAAAGTGAAAACAGCTACCGTCAGCAGGAGAGAAGCAAGCACCTGGAAGGTCAAATATTTGTGCAACGTTTTCAGTAATGTGAAGTTTCGAAAGTCTGATGGAAAAAGACAACGGCAAATTTAAAACATTTCCATCATTGCCGAAGCCCGCCTGGGGCATCGTGGAAAGGTTTATTCTATCCTTGCCCCGCCCAATCTTTCTGATAACGTATGCGGATTGCGGCATTGCTCACCTTTGTGGCCAATAAAAATGGCTGATGCTGAGTGGAAGACCATTACGATTCGTAAGGATTCACCAAAAGCGGACAATGTAGCGATGACAGGCTGGCTGGGTAGCTCAGTCGGTAGAGCAGAGGACTGAAAATCCTTGTGTCGGCGGTTCGATTCCGCCCCCAGCCACCACTTTAAAACGCAGCAAATGCGCATAAATAAAGGGTTTTATTGGCTTTTAAGCGCAGGCGCACCAATGCAAGGCTTTTTTAGGCAATAGAAGGGAAAGAAGGCTTTTTTGGCAACCGCTGGCAACCGCCCTACCTCCATTAACGCAGACAATCCCCCTGTGCGCCCTTCGCAAGACCTGCGATCTTGGAACGGTCTGAGGGCAGCACAGGCGCAGGGGCAGGGCAATAAAAAGGCGCACGGCCTTCTCTGGCGGTGCGCTTTGCGTTGCGGGGATGCGCAAACTATTTTATGGCTTCGTTGGGCAGCAAGGAAAGGAGGAGGCCGAACGTCGTCACGATAATCCACAGGTCGAACAGCATGTTCTTGATTTGCAGCATGTGCGACGCTGGTTAATTGTAAAAGTAGGAGAGGGGCGGCGGCGGGTCGAAGGACACCGGAATTCTGCGCGCCTTGAACGTCCCGACCTGCGCAGACTTCTTGGATGCCAACACAACCGCGACGCGCTTGCCTTCCACGGCGCGGCGCTCGGCTCTCCACCTCTCCTCGAAAAGACGCCGACTCTTCACGATGGGGAATTTCTTGAGCGTCCTGCCGTACCCGGACAAAAATCCGGGTAGGTTAGGCGGACAGACTGCCTTTCCGCCTATTTTTAAGCGCAAAACCAATGGTGGACGGGTTATTTTTGTCCGCCTATCGTGTCCGGATATCCCGCCGAAATCCTGTCCGGCTAAAGCACGTTCATATTTGATAAAGTATTTTTCGGCCCGGCGTTGCGCGTTGGTCAATGTGTGGCGCTCGCTGCTATCAAACTTGCCAATACAGTTCTCTTTACGATCTATAACTTCAACCAGTTTCCATGAAACACCCCGATACTTTTCGCCTTTGTTGGGATGCGGGTCGGAGATGCCTTGAAATTGACGCAACAAAGCACCCACACGTTAACCGGGCTATAAAATTTTCAGACGTGGCGCCGCGTGGCTAACTGGCGAAGCAGGTGCGGTATTGACAAGCGGTGCCTGGCAAGCTCAATTTTAAAATCGTATGTTCGCAAAAGTTACTGCTGACTACTCTAAATTCCCCGCTGAAATTCGGGACGTGCTGCCCATTCTGGAAGGGGAAGTTTCAGAACTGCGCACTTACTGGGAGGTTTATCGTTTTCTGTTCATGGAAAAAGAGGAAAAGACAAAATTTTTAGCTGAACGTTTCGGCGCAATGCTCGGCCTGATGCAAAATTTGCTTGAAAGCCAGATGATACTTTCCATTTCGTGCCTGACCGATAAAGATTTCAAAGGCCAGCGCAATGTTTCCCTTAGGGCACTCACAGAGGCAATTCCTGCCGCGAAGGAAAAAGATTTTCGCGCGAAAGTTAATTCCGCCTTGGATAAAATTTCCAGCACAGTTGCCGACGTGAGGCTGCATCGCCACAAGCATATTGCCCATTTTGATTTGAATGTGGCTCTTGGCCAGCACGCGATGCCGATAATTTTTTTGAACCAGTTCAAGTCGGCACTGGAACAGATGGAAAGTTTTTTAAATTTGTTCCACTGGGAATTTGAGCGTGTCGAAGTCGGTTTCGACGGCCTCTCATGCGGAGATTTTACTGAACAGGCATTTACGACAGCCTGCAAATCCAAAGTCTTCGATGAGTTAGAGGCGGAAGGCATTATTCGGCTCGGAGAATTAGAACGAAGGATTGACAAATGGCCATGGTGGAGCTGGCATTGATTCGGGTTTTGTTTTTGACAACGATTTTATCACGCCGAATACTGCGCAGGCATGAATGAAGAAGATTCAACAAATGGTACGTGCGACCACTGCCTACAGCACATTGAGGTTTGCAAATGCGAAAACATTCATTGCCCTACTTGCGAGGACGCACTGCCCCGGCAGCACAAATGCCCCGATGTCCCGGCGCATTGCGAGTTTTGTGGCCTGCCCACTGATGATTGTGAATGCAAGCCTGCCGACCGCTTCGACTAATTTGGGCCATCATCACCCATGAGCATAACAGCCCAACAGGTGAAAGACGTCCTATCGGAGGACGATTTCGGCCACGAATTGCGCGTGGGAGATATTTTGGCAAACGTCCAGGAAAAAATGTCCCCCCTCACGGCTGCAAGAATGTTCACCCCAACATGCGTTGAACAGGCGCAACATGGTGGAACCTATAGAGACCCGGTAACTGATAAACCCCGGCAGTTCGATTACCGTTGTAGAATCTTTAAAAGGCCCTCGTCCGGCCAACAATGGTCGAAATACATACTCATGGCTTTGGAGTGCAAAAATGTGGATACAGATTCACCCGTGGTGGTTTGCGGCAGGCCACGGACTACGGATGAATCGTTTCACCACATAATCGAAATTACCGAAAAACCGGGAATAAAAAAAGTTTCGGGCACAAGGTCAATTTACTATCCCAACGAATTTGTTGGCAAAAGCATCGTCCGAATCAAAAATAACAACGGGAAGCCTTCAAGCAGCAGGGAAGGCGAATCGGAAATATATGATAAATGGTCGCAGGCGTTGGCATCGTCACACGATATCGCCAATGGTTCGATATACGGGCAATTTTATCTTAAACTTCCGCCCTACTGCTGGGCATTCATAATGTCACTGGTTGTATTGCCAGATGGTGCTTTGTGGCAGGCGAAATACTATCCAAATGGCACACTTCCCAGCGAGCCTGTTCAGGTTAATCAGTGTGCATTTTACGTTGACCACAAGTTGCTCGTTGGGATGCCCTTAATTCAAACCCACATCCATTTTGTAACCCTCAGAGGGCTTTCTGAATTGCTTGAGGGTTTGTTGATGTCAGATGCGCAGTGGGATAAAATTATCAGCAACATTTCGGAACCCGTATTATGAACAAAGAGCAACAATTTATCGCGATGGTTCAAACGGCCATAATTACGAAATACGTTTGCGATGCCGGAGATGGTTCAAGTCGAACGGCGCGCCCAATGTGGTCGATTGAACACATGGAGGCCGCTTTCGCCGTCGCGCCCAACATTCCACCGGACATAACTGCACGCGACGCCGCCGAGACTTTTGTGCGCTGGGCATTCGGATGGGAACGCGCAGAAGATGACGATGTTGTCTTGCAAATCATTTTGCGGGAAACCGGGCAGGCCGCAGATTGAATAGCTTCACGCTTGAGCGGTTGCCAAAATAATGCGCGCACCTCCATCAACATTTCGCAAGCGTCGTAACGAAGAAATGCGCCGCAGGTTTCAAGCTGATATTGATGAATTGCTTGGTGGACTCTCTGCCCAACTGAACCGATTTGAAAATGTGGTTCCTCCACTTTTGTTATCCAACGTGCCGAGGGAAGAAATGCCAGCAACTAATCAGCGGGCAGAACTCGAATGCCGTGATAGAATTGATGCCGCCATTCGCCATTGGCTTGTGCATAAAGAATTTTCACCACTGCGCGCCAGCGATGAGTTTTGGCTGGCCGCCCGGTTTGAACACGCTTACTGGCTTGCGTGGTGTATCCTAACGCCGGATCGAGACGGTGTTCGCCGATATATACCGACGTATGGCGGTGAACTGTTGAGCGGCTTTCGGGAGTGGCTTTTAATCCAAACTTGGGCAGAGGTCGGGCACGACCGTTTTTTGAACGAGATGCTTCCCTAATAAAACATGAAAACTGTGATTTGGAATTATGTATGCGCGTTCGGATTAGTGGCTGGCAGTGTAGCATTGGCTACTGTCACAGCACACTTTGTAAATGGCGCACAAATTCCATTTTTCTCCGAGGATGTGGTGCGTTGGATGCGTATCGTCAACGTTTCGCTTGTTGCCGCAGTGACTTTAGGCCGTAGCGCATGGGCGGTTCAAACTTGGGCCGGCCAAACTGGAACAGAAAAATGGAACAATGGAGTGTACAGTGTTCTTTATCTTCTTAGCTTTATTTTGGCGGTTCTATCTTTTCTAATCAACCCAGTAACACCCAGTTGACACCGGGCTTATCAAATCGAATACTGCTTACGAATGAAAGAGGCACAATTAACATTGGAGGTTTATCATGGATAAGCAGGACGCAGTTGAGAGAGGTTCATTTCTGTTCGGTCAGTCAACCACATTCAATAAGGCATTCTCAACGGTCGCCAGTTTGAAGGTGGCAGTTTCGATTCGGCAGGGTGGCCCGATGGATGGCTCGCCACAAGAGCGGCATTTCTCCATTGGCAACCCGCCGGGCGAATATATTCGTTGCCCAAAGATGGGATGCACAGATGGCGGATGGTGTATTGGCGACGTTTTGCGCGATATGGTCACTAGGCATGAAACCCATCGAAAGGCGGGAGGCATCTGCACCGGCAGGCAGCGCATGAATCGTTCGATGTTCCGCGAATGCCTTACACATTTCATGGCGGAGATTGAACTGACTTACAAATCGGAGTCCACAAAAGATGCAGTCTAACATCACACCTTGCGTTTTTCTGCCGTGGGCAAATTAAGGCATTAAGCTGATGGCGCAAATGACCATGTGGCATTTATATGTTTTAGAGTTAGAGCATGGATGTTACTACATCGGCATAGCTTTTGACGTTGATAAACGGTTTCGTGAGCATTTAGATGGCCTCGGCGCGAATTTTACAAAGGCGCATAAACCTCTTCGAGTAATCGAGGCATTTACCTGCCATACTGATAACAAAGATATTGCAGTGAAGATGGAAAACCAAAAGACGCTTGAGTATGCGGTTAGATACGGCGGAGATAAGGTCAAGGGTGGCAAGTATTTCATTCCATCCAAGCTCGTCAGGAAGGTTAGTTTTATAAATGAAGCATCAGCCTGAGATGCTTCACCGCAAGATTAAATTCTCCGGTTCTATCGCGGCACGCCGGGGGACGCACAATGAGGATTTGCCTCACGGTTGACTACTAAAATACCCGCACATGGCGCAAACAAAGGGACTGATTCGGTTCATTGCACCGGAGCGGCAGGCGCGGAAGTGACCATCACCATCGAGATTGAGCCTAAACTCCCGCAGGGCGGTATCATGAAGACGGGCACGCGCTCATCCTCGCCGCTCAGAACCGGCTAGATGCGGTATATATTGCGCCGGGTTTTGGGGGTTGCCTTTATTCGCCGGGGACGCCCTTTGATGACGCAGCCGCCGCGTGGGGCGGAAACTTTGCGGAAGCCATTTCGGGTTGCCTACATGCAAGACCCCGGCTCGGCAGGCGTCAGCGAGGCGCAAGCCACGGCGCGGACGCTAGACGGCTACAACGTGCGATTTGCCACGGCGAGCGGCGACAAGGAGACACGAGCCAAGCCTATAAGTGCCCAGTGTGAGGCGGGCAACGTCAAAATCATTCGCGGCCTTTCGAACGACGATTTTATCCGTATCCTCGAAAATTTCCCCGTAGCCAAGCATGACGACGAGGTTGACGGGCTTTCTGGCGCTCACGGCATTTTGGCCCCGATGTTCAGCGGTGGATTCGCCTCGGCGGACGGCTTTAGCGGGGTGAATGAACCACTAAAAGATTTTTTCGACCAGCCACTGATTGAACCAGACTGGATTGAAAACCTCGAAACGTGAGATTCACGCGAACCGAATTTGACGCATACAATGCCCGGCGCGCGCGGCCCGCTGGCCCGGCGGTATCTTCGGATTCGGGCGATTCAAAAATTGACCTGTCAACCCGGCCAACGTCGCTGGAAGTCGCCGGGCCGGAGACCCTCCCCCTCCTGCATGAAATTAAGGCGCGTGGCGGTCGCATTTGCAGCATGGCTCGCGGGAAACAAAACGGTCACTGGAAACTTTCGATACACTGGCCGGAAGCCATTTAAAATGAAAAGTGCTTTACAAATTTCTCCTATCGTCCCAATTTGAGGAACTTATGAGCGACAAGCAAAAAGCAGGCGGAGAAACGATTCAAAAATCAGATTCGGTTCGACCGCTGGATGCCGGGCAAATTCGCGGTTCGCAACCGGGAGACAATCGCACTGCTCTGGGAAACGACAAAATCACGAACAGAGGGCAAACACTGCAATTGTCATTGAATACTGCCGACACAGTCAAACCAACACGCCCGCCGCCGAAAACATAAGCCCCAGTCTATATGGGCGCGGATATAATGTGATATGAACCACGACAAATGGGTTGACCTTGATTTCGCCGTGAAGCGGTCAATCCGTTACCACAATCACCGGCGCAAGTTTTTCGACACATGGGATGTTGTTGCAAAATTTCTCGTTATTGCTACCGGGACAACGGTTGTTGGGCTGGCAAGCGCGACAAGTTCAGGCGACGAAGGCCACCACGTATGGACTATCAGTGTGGGGGCATTTACTGCCATTATTGGTTCACTTGATTTAGTAATCGGATTTTCAAGGCGGGCGCGCGATTACCGTGACCTCGTCAGAGACTTTAGCCAATTAGAACGAGAAATATCAACGGTTGGCGAAAAGCGTGAAGAAGACAATTATGTCAAATTCTTAAACCGGCGGCTGGAGATTGAGGAGAATGAGCCGCCTGTGAAGCGCGTCCTCGACTGTTATTGTCATAATGAGGTTGCAAGGTCTTTGGGCTGGCCAGATGACGAAATGGTTAAAATTTCGTTTTGGCAAAGGCTTTTTATGCAGTGGTTTGACATTGCCGCCGGGTCATTGAAGAAGAATTGCGAAGCCAATCCGCCGCAGAATCCTATTTTACCAACACCGGCGGTTGGTCAAAACAGTTGACGTATGAGTGGTAAAACAGGCGGTGGTAACGGGTCTTGCGAGTCAGTGATAACCTGCAAGGTAGATAAAGAATTTGAAACCCGGCTCGCTCAGTTTATCCGCGACCAATCAACTCCCCAGACAGCGGAATCGCTGGCCACGCATTTTTCCAAACCGCTCGCGGAGGTTGAGTATTATCTGGGGCGGCTCGATGAGCAGGAACGAATCAAATATGTTTACGCTGGCGGGGGGGCTTTGGGGATGGATTCACGCGCCCGCGACCGGAACCGTATCGTCCATGCCGTCAGCTTCGAGTTAATGAAATTTCGCCGGGTGTGCAGCCATATTTTCAAAAATTTAAAAACAATCTGGAACTCGACCCAACGTTCGCCGAGAAGGTAAGCACGCGTCATAATGCCGTACGCGAGTACCTTCAGAATAACCATCCCGGCTACAAAGACGCCAAACTGATAGGGTCGCTCCAAAGGAAAACCCGAATCAATCCGGGAACTACAGGGAAATTCGACATCGATATGATTGTCGTGATGGGCGAATTTACCCACTGGCTTCCGGCAGGACAAGGGCTTACTCCGCAAGTTGCGATAGCCTCACTGCATGCGACTGTTGAGGCCAGTGCCCGTTATAATGCGATGGAACCTGTCCCGGATGCCCCAGCCGTTACTTTAACCGGTGCCGATGACATCCAAGTCCAATTGGTACCAGCCTACGTTGACAAGATTGGTCGCGACTCGCAGGGTAGGGAACTTGGTAGTATGGGGCGGGGTTACTGGGTCGCGAAGGGTAATTCATGGTATATTGCCGACTACGACCACGAAGCAGATTGGATTTCGAATACAAATGTGATTTCGGTCGGCCATTTGATTCCAGCAATAAAAATGCTGAAGGCAATCAAACGCCTCTATTTTCCCTCGCTCGAATCCTTTCCTCTTGAAATTGTTGCTGCCGCGCTTTTGCCTGAGTTCATCATCGGAAAGGAAATGGGCAACGAACCAATATTTTATCAGGACATGGTGCTCACGTTTTTCGAGAGGGCCTCGGGCTACTTGTCCAATCCGATACAGATTCCCGGCAGCAAGTCTTTGCCGATTCGCCTGACTTTGGCTCATGCTTCTCAATTGGCCAACAAATTCAGTCAAATCGTGCAGTACATTAAAGGTACAGCGACCCTCGGTGCCGAAAAAGACCGGGTAGAACGGTGGCGCAAACTTTGCGGCGACCAATTTCCCGCGACACTTTAAGCTATGAAACAAAAATACATTGATGAGTGCAAGGTCATCCAACAAAACTGCACTTACACAGCCGAGGCACATCATCAAATTGCGATTTCAGAAAAGAGAAAGGCTTTCTGGCTTGAGGTCGTCCCGGCTGTCTGTGCGGCTGTATCCAGTGCGCTCGTTGCGGCGAAGGTTATATGTCCGGGGTTCATATTTTTGACCATCGTGTCCTCGGTGATGACCGCCGTCTGCGCCGTGATAAACCCGGCCAAAAATTATCAGGCCCATTTGGACGCGGCAAAAAACTTCACAGCGATGAAGCATGATGCGCGCTTCATGCACGAAGTCATGTCGCTGAAGCTGAACGATGAAGCCTTCGGGGTGGCGGTAGAAAATCTGCACAACCAATATAATGACCTGATAAGGAACGTTCCGCCAACAACCCCCGGCGCATTCGCGAAAGCACAAAAAATTGTTCAAGCGCACGTCCATGAACCGGACAGGGACGGCAGCGGTAAGATTCAATGACCTCAAATGAGCGAGCCGAGAACGTATGAAGGGCGTTGGTGGATTTTCGGAAAGGATAAGCCGGAGCAATTTGGCACTCTACATTGGAATCCGGGGGGAACGACCGCTGTTAAACGTAAAGGTTCCTCAATCACTCACTATCGCCGAAATCATACTCGGGAAAGCGGAAAAAGTATCATTTCCTGACGTAATTCATGGACGTGATAAATATGATATGCCAATAACGTTATTTGGGTGCGGACATCCCAGCCATAATAAATCTGCTGGCCTTACTTCTTATGAATTTCACCCAATGATAGCGATTTTGGGGCAGGAGCTTGAATCGTGGGGCTCAGCGAATTATACGAAAGTGAATTTGCATTATTCCCTCCTTACTAAATGGATGGGCCATACGTGTATCAGCCCTAAGGCAGCCGGGCAGTACGAGCGAACGTTGGCATCAGTTCGCAGCAGCCGTGACAGCGCAAACCGTGCTGTGGAGGCCGAATCGTGGAGTTCCGTTGAAGCGAAAAGGCACTGGAATATCGTTTTCAACGACATGTTTCCGAGCTAAATAAAACAATGAGCAAAATGAACAGCGCAGACAAATATTTTAAGATCGCAACCTATTCGGACAACTGCGGCGGTTTGCTTTTTTATATTGCGTTCGCTGCGTCGCTTACGGTGACGATTTGGGACAATTCAACGACCGAGGCTATTTGCCACCCGATTTTAATACTGGCAGCCGTTTTTGCGATTGCTTCGACGGTTGTAACATCCATTTATCAAACGGGCGGAAATCGCTGCCTAAGAGCCAGCCAACTGTCTCATGCTCTTGGCGCAGGAGTCGGGGAACGCGTTCGCCCCGACTATTACAATAATAATCTGCCACAGACGCTGCTGAAACTGGCCGCCACAACTCTCGAAAACACCCTAAATACAAAAGCCACTCTTTCCACGATGGCTTGGAAAATGCGGTTCCAGTGTGGATTCTATGTCATATTGTTTTTAGTCCTTTGCACGTCTCGTTCAACTCCCACAAGTTGGCTTTTGGTGATGGCGCAAACACTATTTTCGGCTGACTTGGTGTTAAAATTGATTCGCCTAGAGCGCTTTCGTGTGCGGACCCGCGCGGTTTACGAGCGCCTAGTTGACTTTTTTTCCCTGACAGGAGATGCAGAGAGGCCAAATCACTTGGCCATTTTGGTCGGCAGTTTCGCTGATTATGAATGCGCCAAAGATGAAGCGTCTCTCCCTCTTGATTTAGGTATTTTCGAGAAAAAGAAACAGGAACTCACGCAGGAATGGGAAGAGTTAAAAGTTAGGCTTCGCATTCCTTGATGGTCTGGCGCATTATGATTAAAAAGGAAGAAATTGATGCCAAAGCAGCCGAGTTTGAGATTCATCCGGCCAATGTGCAGCGGGATTACGTTTTTGGTTGGTTGCTTTTTGGAATCTTCACTGCCAGCACATTAAAAGACCGGATATTCCTAAAAGGTGGCAACGCCTTGCGGAAAGCGTATTTTGAAAAGACTCGTTACTCTGCCGATTTGGATTTTGGGACGCCGGGAGAAATTGACCAGGAGGAATTGTTAGCGGAATTAAAAAAAGTCTGTTCGCTTATTGAAGCCAATGCGGGTGTTAAGTTTCTCGACGAACAACGAATCAGTGAATGGTTTCCTCAGGTAGATGGATTGGTAACTGAGCTGAAAGTTTATGACGTGCGGTTATATTTCCGTGATTTTTACGGGAACGCCGAGCATATCAAAATCCGGGTTTGTTTGGACATCACGCGATACGATAAAGTACTGCTCCCGCTCCAGACAAAACCGCTCATTCATCCGTACAGTGATGCCTCGGCGGTGACGTGCAATGTGCCGTGCATGAAGCTGGAAGAAATTATTGCGACCAAGCTCAAATGCCTGTTACAGCGCCAGCACGCCCCTGATTTATTTGACTACGTTTATTCAATCAGGCTTATAGGCGGTGAAATTGACAGGCGACAACTGGTTACAACGTTTGTTCGGAAGACTATTTTTGATAGAAATCCTCACTTCGTGAAAGAGCTTTTGCTCAAAAGTCCAATGACCGTCTTTCGAGAAGTTTGGCGCAATTCGATTGTATGCGCAAAGCAAGCAGCAATGAGCGTGGAGGATGCGATTTCGTTTTACCTTAATGACCTGAGCAAGTTATTTGATGTTTTCCCCAAAAACCATTTTAACGCGTTTGCTTATTTCGGCCCCGATTTAAGAAATCCAATCATGGAAGCGGGGAGAACTCAGACGTGTTTGCAGATAACTTATGATTCCATTCCAAGGATAGTAGAACCTTATGCGCTCAAATACATGCAAAGGAAGGATGGCGTTGAAAGGGAGTACCTTTATGTTTATGATCGAGTGGGGGGAAAATCCGGCCCCGGCTTAAAAAGCATGGTTGCCGAAAAAATTTCTTCAATTAGAAATACCGCCGAAACATTCACACCGCAGCGGCCTGTTGAATTGTTTAAGTCTGGTGAACTCCCCGATGACCATCTTTTCTTTGACCCGAATCGCCCAGCGAAAAACCCATCTCGCCGCTCAACGGGTTCAGGCATCGAATATTCATATAAATGTTCCGCATGCGGAAAAATATTCAGGCGGAGTGAAATGGACAGCACCATGAGGCCACATAAGAATAAACGAGGATATGACTGCTATGGAACCTATGGCATCTATCAAGGCAGCAGGTACAAATAAGGTTCCCCGGACTTATCGCGGCGCGCCGGGGACGCCAAGAAGGACTTGCACCTAGCCGCTAATTTTCATGCCTGCCGAACTTTCACTTTGAACCACTCCGACAGGCTACAGTGCTGCCTGACATGGCGCTGGAGTCCCACCTGTCCGAAAACTAACTCTTGGCGTTTAACAACTCCGGCCCTTCGTTGCGGGGATTGGTCAGTTCGCCTGCGCGATACCCGGCGGTTTCCATGTGCCTTCACCCACTGGCAGAATCGAGGGCGCTTCCATCTTCGGCCAGTAAAGGCGCATGACGAGATAAATCGGGCCGTCCGGCGCGGGCAGCCAGTTGCTTTCCTTGTCGGCACTCGGCGAATCCTTTTGGATGTAGAGCGTCAACGAGCCGTCGTCATTCGTCTTCATCCCCGGCAGCATCGGCGAGTTGATGAGATAACGGTTGATGGGATTCTTAATGAGAAATTGCGTCTTGCCGTCATACATGGTCACAGACCAGAAGGCGTTTACCGGAGGCAGGTCACCCGCAGGAAAAGTAAGCGTGTAGTTGTGCTTACTGCCGTCGAGCGGTTCGCCATCCGCCAGCGTTTTGGTCAGGGGATACGTGGCCTCGACGGAGTCGTTGCCATAAATGCCGCCTTTGGCCGCCGCCGCGCGTTTCAACCAATTCCCGTCATAGAAGCTGCGGTCGCCGAACCACGAGCCAATCTTCCAGCCGTTGACGTCTTTCACTCCGTCAACCAGATATTTTTCCACCTTGGCATCACCATCCTTCATGCCCAGCCCCACCTCGAGTTTGTGTTCGAGGTCAAGATCTTCAAAGTTGAACGTCTTGCCAGCCCCGACGCCGATGCGCGCCAGCTTGGCGCGGATGTCCGTTTCTTCCGGCCCAGGGGGAGCGAACTGCAAGGCAAAGTCGAGGTATTGAAAGAAATTTGTCTTCACCATGTCCCCATTGATCGGCGGGAAATTGACGGCGGGCGCGGCGGGCGGCGCAGGCTGGTTCAGATATTGGGATAGCGTCTGCACTTTGTATCCAGCCTGAATCTTGACCACGTTCGGCATGTCGTCCGGGTTGAAAAGTTGGGTGCGATAGCCAACCACAGAAAATTGCGTGGTTGAATGGAACACCTTCTTGATGCCGGACGGGGTCTGGCCCTGCCAGTCCGGGCCAACGACCATGTAATCGCCAGCTTCATTGCCAGTGGCACGGCTGCCGATATAACCGTAGTTGAAACAATTCCCATCGCAGAGCATCACCGAATAGTAGCGTTCCTTTTCCACAGCGGGGACAGACAAGATGATAGGCTCGGCGCGTAGGTCTAGCCATACGAAGGAATACGGCGTATCACTGTTGGGCGTTACAATTGCCCTATCCTCATACGTAAAAACGCGGTCTTCATTCTTGATATGATTGAACGGTGCTTTGAACTCGCTGGAATTTTTGTCCACGGCATACTCATACATGACCGCGTAATTCATCACGATGGGCAGGCCGTAGATGTAGCCCTCCTCAGCAATGGCCTTGGTTTCTTCAATGCCGGGCGCGTTTTTCTCCGTCTTCTCAGCCTGCGCAACGGCGTCGTTTTTGGTGGCGCAGCCGGTAAACAATAGTGCGACAGTAATGGCGCTGACCATTGTCAGCCCGATGATTTTGTTTTTGTCTGTTTTCATATTCGGTTTGTTTTCATGGTTCATTTTAAATCCCCCCCCCGTTAATAACCCCGCACTACCAATACTTGATGCACTCGGAACACAAGTGATACTTCAATTCAACTTCTCGTCAACATAAAAAACAGTCCGGCGAAACCTGGCTGGTGCTGTCCTGCACCAGTTGCAGGTAGTGGGAAAATTAGCACGCCCACATCTTTGAACTCGCTACCATTACGCACGGCATAACCAATGGAGCCGGTACCGACATCGAAGTCGAAGACAAGACCGTTAAGAAAATCAGTAGAAGAGCTTTTTAAGGTCATGATTCTCTTTTTTTATCGTCGCTTGAATATAAAATTCCAAGGGCGGTGACAATCTAAATAATGAACTTATGTACGTCAAACGAGTCGAAAACCTTCAGTGAAACCTTCAGTAAGCGAGTTGAGAAGTGTTTATTCGAGCAGTGCAAGAGTTCTTGCATTTGCCATATAAGCCGCATATTTTTGTATCGTCAAACGGGCATGAGCCGCCCGATTCCGCCCCCAGCCACCATCTAACCTGTTATCAACTAGAATAGGTGCGAATTCCGGACGGCGTTTTGTCTTAGGTTAGTATTTTCCACCTCGGTTTTCGCAAAGTTTGTTCACTTTCATATAAGGCATTTACGAAAAGCTTTTCTAACGCTGTGCAATGGGTTGCACAATGTGGCTTTAACATTGGATTTGGAAGTGTCTCCAGTAACGCCGTTTGATCTGCAAACGATTAGTTCGTCAGTTCCCTTATTTTTTCCCACCTTCACCAACTGATCGTCAAATTGGGTACGGGGGTAAAATGCTGGCGATACAAAGACAGCTCGGCCAAAATACTGGAATGTTTATGAAGTTTTTGTCGGAATTTTGCGGGGTTAAGCGGGAATATCAGCCAAACGAAAGAACCTTAATTCACAATTTTGAAACATGGTTGTCGCCGGATTGCCACAGAACCGAGCCAGTTTGTGTGCCCTTTCAGACGGGTTTTGGCCCGGTCAGTTTCAGCCCAAGCTGGAGAAACGAGAGGGAATGCGGGTTGATCGGCTTTTGCCTTACAATTCCGACTTTAAAATTGATTTTGTCAAAATGGCTTTGTGGAGCAAATGCTGCAATCGGCCATGGGCGGCAGCTTGTTTTCGAATAATGTGACTGAAAAAACGATTGTTTTACCCTCAAACCCTTCCGGCAACGGTGATAATGCCCAATACCGGCTGACGGTGATGGTGCCGCGGCGCCGTTATCTGTCCTATCTGCAGGAGCGATGGTGGCTGGTGATGATATTTCTGGCAATGGCATTGGGTGGAACCATCCTCTACCAAACCATCCGGCCTGCTTCGTTCACCTCCTATGCACAACTTTACATCACCGAGGGGCCACAGTTGGCCTCCAGTATGTTTGGACAAGTGAAAGATGATTACGCCACGGAAATTGAGCTTTTAAAAGGTAACCATTTGTACTCAGCAGCTATGGAGGACCTGGGAGCCGATGCCGCCAGGCTGAAAAAGCCTATTGATGTGCAAGTCGTGCGGCCCATGGGCACAAGTATTCTCCAATTGCGTGCCACCGGGCCGGACCCGGCCATAACCCAGCATTTTCTTCAAAACTTGATAGATGAATATCTTGAATTCAAACGGCAAACCCGCCTTTCGACGTCGGATGACCTGATAAAATCTCTGACGCGCGAACTTTCCAATCACGAAAATGATCTCAAATCGGAACAGAACCAATGGGCAATGTTTCAGCGAACAAACAATGTGGCGCTGCTGCAGGAGGAGAGCAAAACCGCCGGAGCTTTCCTCGCCGACGAAAATGTGGAGCTGGCCAGGCTCAATCTTGAACGCGAATTGTTAGAACATGGCTTGTCTCCCGAAGTTCCCGGGGCGGTTCCCGAAACAGCCAGTACTAACCGATTCGGCATGACATTGGCAGCGGGAACCAATGGTAACGTGGAGGTAACTTCTTCTACTGATGCCGACCTCAAAGCCACCCGGGTTGAACTGATGCTCAAGCAGGAACAATTGGTCCAGGTCCTCACCAACGGGCCGACCTACATGGAAAAACCGCTCAAAGATCAAATCGCGCAGATTGAGCAGAACCTGGCTGTGCTCATTGCCGTGGATACCTCGCAACGCAAGGCTGAATTAAAGGAAACGCTTGAGCGCATGGACGCGATCAGCAACGCCATCCCCGGATGGCAGGCGCAAGTGACCGACAGTAACAATCGGCTTTCGGAAGGTGACCAATTGAGGTCGGACATACTACGGCAGGAGGGCTATTACGATTCCCTGCGGGGTTTATTGCAAAACGTGGACTTGACCAAGAATATGGACCAGGAACGGGTAGCAGTTTTGGACACGCCAAGTCCGGGAGAGCCGGTTCAAAGCAGTTTGCCGATGGACATTATTCTGGCAACGGTTCTCGCCCTGGCCGCCAGTCTCTCAATCGTTTTCGTCTGGCATTTGTTCGATGATCGGTTTGTCTCCGTGCGGGACATCAAAGACCAGTTCGGCGAAGTGGTACTGGGCCTGGTGCCTCGAATTAAAATTCCCCGTTCGGACCCAAAGGCTGCTTTATTGCAGGACTCGGATCCACGTCGCCCTTACTGGGAATCATTTCGGCACCTTCGCTCTGCGTTGCTGCTTTCCGAATTGGGAGAGATCCGGCCCCAGACTATCCTTTTTACCAGTGCAATGCCCGGAGAAGGCAAAACTACGGTAGCGATGAACCTCGCCCGTGTATTGGCTCGAAGCGGGCTGCGCGTCATCCTGGTGGACGCCGACCCGCACGGCGGCGGTCTGCATCCCTATTTGGGGGATACTGAACGGCCGGGCCTTTTGCAATACCTGCGCGGCGACGGCGATCTCAAAGACATTACCGAGCACTCTGAAATTCCCGGGTTGGATTATATTGGCGCTGGCAGCCACCGCGACCAAATTGAAGGTTTGCTGCTACGGCCGCAACTCACAACTTTTCTCGAGGAACTGCGTAAAAACTACGATTATATTATCCTGGATAGCGCGCCGATTTTAGCGGCGGACGAAGCAGCCTTGCTGGTGCCTCACGTGCAGGCCGTAGTGTTAGTGGTGCGTCCATTCTTTACTCGTGCGCGCGGCGTGCGCCAGGTTTTGGAAATGTTGTATCACCGGCAGGCCAAAAACGTCGCGATTATTTTGAATCAGGCCCGGTCAGATGACGTGGCGGCCCAACATTCTTCCTACTATCGGAATGGCGCTGGGCGGACCGCGAAGGCCGCGCCGCTTTCTTCCCCATAGACTATCTTCTTCCCCATAGACTATCTGTATCATTGTGGTATGTTTTTCGCAGGAGTTATCCGTGAGATTCCGTATGAAAAAAAACGTCGTTACGATTATTCTGGCGGCGTTTGCTTTGGGGGTAGCGTTACATCAATTGCCAGGAAGGGCTGCCACATTGAATGTCGTTGATTTTGGCGCTCGGGGCGATGCCATCCAAACTTTGGCTAGTACGATCAGCAATTCGACACTGGTGGTTCTGGTGCCCACGAACCGGCTTTCGGCAGCGGACGTCGGCCGGCTGATTGAATTATTTGGTATAGGCCCGGCCACTTCGCCCACGAACAACCAGGACCTCATCGCTACCATTGTTTCTGTGCACAGTTCGACCAGGGTGACCATTTCGAAGCCGGCTTGCGTGACGGCGACTGGCGTCCATTGCACTTACGGCACGCAGAATGCCGCTGCGTTTCAAAATTGTGTCAATGCCTGCCAGGGAAGTAACAACGTGGTGATAATCCCTTCAGGGACTTATTTGATTGTGCCGCCGCAGATTTTCTCCACGAATAATTATGGTTCTTTGAGGATGCCTCCGGCGATTACTCTCAACAAAGGTGGCATTAAATTTGTGGGTAATACTCCAAACAATACTGTGTTACTCGGTAATGGCGCCTGGATATTAAACAACGGCACGGTCCAACGAGGCATGCTTTTTGGATGCATGGGGCCGGTCACGAACAACTACCCATTGATATTCCAAAATCTTTCCTTTAACGGCGGTGTCCAGGCCGGCAACCTTGGCTATGGCAACGGCCCGGCCGATCCGGCCACGGGCGGCGGATGGGACGTTACCCACGATGCCGTCGTGGATTTGGGAAAACCTCCCTATCACACAAATAAATTTTTCGTCAATTGCTCCTTTGAGCACTGGCGCGGAGAAATGGTCAAGAGCGTGGTCAACTGGACCGCTGGCTTCATCGCCATGACCAACTGCGCGTTTTACGATGGTGACGGTTCCGGATTCAATTTCAACTGGACGCCCCACGTAATCAACGGGTGTCTTTTTTCGAATTTGAGCATGGCCATCGAATTTTACGTGGGTACGATGCAGACGAATTGCATTTTTGAAAATTGTGTCATTACCAACACCCGGATTGCTATTACTTTGGTGGGAGCCTTGTCGAATTATCCGCCTCCAATCTATTATATCGTCAGCAACACCATTTCGGCATCGAAATACGACATTTGTTTGGGTCCGGTGCGAAATGTGCAAATCACGGGAAATACTTTTCTGGGAGGAGGGATAGGAGTGGCTACGGATGGCTATTCTTACCAGGGAACTGATTTTAACGGGAATATCACGGTGGAGAACAATCAATTCAATCGCACAATTTATCCCGTGGGAATTTGTGGCGGTGGAGAGGATCGGTTGGTCGATATGACCGTGAAAAACAATACAGCCTGGGGTTGTAAAAGCTTTGCCAGTGGTTATGGCTGGAGTTCAAACATTGTCTTCCTGGAAAACAGCTCTTTTCAGCCAAGCGGACCAGGTGGCCTCGATAGCACCGCTTTGGCTGGTCAATGGTTTATTGATCAAATGTCAAATAACTTCCCCATGAATGTGCTATACATCGGAAAAAATAATCCGACCAACACTCTCTCCTACGCAACGGGCATGCTCCAGGAACTTGAAGGAAGCAACCCGAACGGGGTCGTTTTCCTGGATGACGGTTCACCGCAACACATACCGTCAGAGGCAGAATTGGTTATCACTAACGCCAGTCCGTATGCCGTTACTATTTGTCACTCCAGTACTCAGCCCCTGGCAAGCCCGATCACCCTGCCTACCGGAACTTGTTTTACCTATGCGTGGTCAAATGGAATGTGGAATCTGGCCACGGGCCTTCTGCCGCCCAGCGGTTTGCATATCGTCAACCGTTAAATGATTTCTTCCTGCCGAACGGGCACCGGGACCAAGTTGGACATTTAGTTTATGGCTGATCTCATTATTGAAGCGGGTCGCGCCGAAAAGAATTATTGGCACGATGTCTGGCGTTATCGCGAACTTTTTTACTTTCTCGCCTGGCGCGACATCCTGGTGCGTTACAAACAGACCGTCATGGGTGTTGCCTGGGCGGTGATCCGGCCATTCCTGACCATGATCGTGTTGACGGTGACCTTTAGTAAAATCGCCAAATTGTCGGCCCCGGGCGGTGTTCCCTACGCCTTGATCGTCATGGCTGGAATTTTGCCATGGCAGTTCTTTGCCAATTCCATGAGTGAGTCCAGTAATAGTTTGATCGGCAACGCCAACCTGATTTCCAAAGTCTATTTCCCCCGCCTGGTCGTCCCGGCAGGGTCCGTCATTACCAGCTTTGTGGATTTTCTGATTACCCTGGTATTGATGGGTTTAATGATGGTGCTGTTTCACTTCGCGCCGGACTGGCGGCTGTTGTTTCTCCCGTTATTCATGGCGCTGGCCTTTGGGGCAGCGTTTGGGATGGGCCTGTGGTTGTGCTCGCTTAATGTAGAATACCGCGATTTTCGCTATATCATACCGTTCGTGGTTCAATTCGGAGTATTTATCTCTCCGGTTGGATTCACAACCAGCCATGTACCCGAAACTTTACTTTGGCACAATTATGAGATTCCCGCCCGGCTGCTCTACTCATTGAATCCGCTGGTGGGGATTATTGACGGCTTTCGCTGGGCGCTATTGAGGGGGCAGGAGCCTCTGAATTTTACGGGTTTGTCATGCTCAATCTTCATCGTAGGAATCCTGTGCTTCTCGGGAATCTGGTATTTTCGACGAATGGAGAAGGGTTTTGCGGATGTGATTTAAATATTCCATTACTGCATTTTTGAAATGTCAGACATCATCATCAAAGCCGAAAACGTCGGGAAGAAATATAAAATTCGGCATCAATCCACGCGTCGGTACCGGACATTGCGTGAAGCTGTCGCCGGGTCCGCTAAAATTGCGGCAAAGAGAATTTTTTCGGCAGCCGGCATGGGAAAGAGCAATGGGGCGACCCACGCGCCTGCCAGCGTTGAGGAATTTTGGGCTTTGAAAGGCGTTTCGTTTGATATCAAACGCGGTGAGGTGGTGGGAATCATAGGCCGGAACGGGGCCGGTAAGAGCACATTACTTAAGATATTGAGCCGGATTACCGAGCCAACAATGGGGCGCATTCGAATTTCCGGGCGGGTCGCCAGCTTATTAGAAGTAGGCACGGGATTTCATCCTGAACTGACCGGCCGGGAGAATATTTTTCTGAACGGCGCGGTGCTCGGTATGAGTCGGGCGGAGATTAAAGCCAAGTTTGACGAGATCGTGGCTTTTGCCGAGGTGGAAAAATTTTTGGACACTCCAGTGAAGCGATATTCCTCCGGCATGTATGTGCGTCTGGCGTTTGCTGTAGCGGCGCACTTGGAACCGGAGATCCTGATTGTGGACGAGGTGCTGGCGGTAGGGGATGCGTCTTTCCAGAAAAAATGTCTTGGCAAGATGCAGGATTTCTCGTTCAAGGGAGGGCGGACCGTCCTGTTTGTCAGCCACAACATGGTAGCCGTGCAGAGCCTCTGTCGCCGAGCCATTCTGTTGCGCGAGGGCAATATAATTGAGGACGATATAGTGGCTCCGGTCATAGCGTCTTATCTTAAATCATCTTATGGGCAGAACGAAACCCGGCAATGGGAAGATCCCCAAGCTGCGCCGGGCAACGAAGTGCTGCGGATTAAAAGCATCAAGTTGGTTTCCGATTTAAAAGAAGACGACACATGCATTTCGATGCAGACTCCTTTTCGGATTGAAACCAGCTATTGGGTGCTGGAAGAAAGCCATCAGCTTCACCTCACCTATCATTTGCTTAATGACCAGGGTATCACCGTGCTGACGAGCGGGTTCCCGGCGCAAGTTCAAAAAACGGGGTGCCATCGGGCAATATGCCAGGTGCCGGGCAATCTGCTCAACAGCGGTGGTTACCATTTGAAGTTGTTGGTGGTGGAAAATGGCAACAAAGTCACCTATATCCACGAAAGTATCGCCAGTTTTACCGTGGCTGATATTGCTGAAAGAAATGGCTCATGGCTTGGACGGGAGCCCGGTGTAGTCCAGCCAGTGTTACATTGGAAGTTGAACCATGACTTTTCCGATGACAATTCCTCACGATGATGCCAGGAAAGAACAACGGCAAACCTGAGAATGTTCATATCATGGGGGGCATGTTCGGTTTGGAAATTGAAATCCAGGGAGGATTGGGATCTGCATTGCAGCCGCAAATTCTCACGGGGCCGCATTTGCGTCTCGCTACGGCTAGATCGGCGTTCACGTTGCTCGTCCGGACTCTGCGACCGACTGCGGTTTGGCTTCCTTCGTATTTCTGCGGCGTCGTATTGGAGGCGTTTTCCGGTTCTAATTTGCTCCTGAATTTTTATGCGATCGATGAGGATTTAAACATTTCAGATGATGCATGGATAGCTACCGTTCAGCCTGGAGACATGGTTATCTTTATTGATTATTTTGGTTTTAATGCCTGGGAACCTTATGGAATGCGGGTGAAAGAGCGCCGCGCCTGGGTGGTTGAAGATGCCTGCCAGGCGATGCTAAATACGCGCTTCAGCTCTCATGCGGACTATGTCATCGCCAGCCCGCGTAAGTTCGTTGGCGTGCCCGAAGGTGGGATTCTTCTGGCGCAACACGGCGCCAGCCTTCCATCAGAAAAACTTTCGCCTGCGCCGCCGCAGTGGCGGCTCGGTTCGCTGAAAGCGTCACAGCTCCGCGCCGAGTTCGATCGGCACGGTGGCGATCGAAAGTGGTTCGAATTATTCCGTGCGACCGATCCTAATGGTCCAACGGAACCGTGCCCGATGAGCGAGTTAAGTTCCCTGCTATTAGATCACGCTGTGGATTACCAGGGCATTGCCGCGGATCGCCGCCGTAACTTCAGCCGGCTTGCCGTTGCGTTGCCGGGATTCGCCCTGTTCCGGGAAATTTCCGATGATGCAGTTCCGCTGGGTTTTCCCGTGCGCTTGCGCGAACGTGATCGGGTAAGGCAGGGGCTATTTGATCATGAGATTTTTCCTCCTGTCCACTGGCCGATAGAGGGTGTGGTACCTGCAGAATTTGAATCCAGCCATCGTTTGGCAGCGGAGATTATGACGCTGCCCTGTGACCAACGATATTCTTTGGCGGAAATGGAATGGATGATCCAGGCATTTCTGTCCCTCCAACCGGTATATCCGGCTTGAACCGCCGATCTCTGAAAAATATGACTCTGGGAATCATGCAGCCGTATTTCTTCCCGTATCTCGGCTATTTCGAACTGATTAGCCGCAGCGATCATTGGATTGTCTTTGATACGGCTCAATACATTCGTCACGGCTGGGTCAACCGCAACCGGATTCTGCATCCGACCACTGGCTGGCAATACATCATTGCCCCTCTCAAGCAACATGCGCGCGAAACGGCTATCAATCAGGTGGAAACCCAATCGTACGACCAATGGCAGTCGCGAATTCTTGGACAGTTGCAACATTACAAGAAAAAAGCGCCTGGTTTTGCCCTGGCCAGCGGCCTGGTGGAAGATTGCCTGTCGTACGGTGAGACAAATCTGTCGCGGTTGAATGTCATCACATTGCGCAAGACTTGTGAACTTCTGGACATCCCCTTCAAATGCCAGATTTTCTCCGAGATGAACTTGGAACATGGACCAGTGGATGGCCCTGGCGATTGGGCATTGCGGATATCAGAAGCTCTCCATGCCACGGAATACATCAATCCTCCCGGCGGCTTGGAACTATTTGATCAGAATGCTTTTGTAAGGAGCGGCGTTAAGTTGATTATCCAGGACCCGTTCGAATTTACCTATCAATGTCGCGGCTATCAATTCGAACCCGGGCTCTCCGTCATTGACGTTTTGATGTGGAACCAGCCGGAAGATATCAAGGCTTACCTGACGATTCGGAAAAATAAATCAGAGCCTCAGCACCTCCAGCCGGTAAACGAACCTAAATCATGAACCAAAACGCTAACAACCGGGCACACCCGTGGCAGCATTTCTGGAATAATTATCTCGATCATGCACCCATCACGGAAGATGATTTATTCAAGCAAGTTGCGCAAACGGTAAATAAAAAGCCCATTCAGCGGGAGAAGTTTATTCAAATATGCGAACGGATTGCCGGGCAGTTGCAATTGTCTCCCCAGGACCATCTCCTGGAATTATGCTGTGGCAATGGGCTTTTCAGTTATGAGCTTGCGCCGTATGTTGGACGTCTCACGGGAGTTGACTTTGCTCCCAACCTCATTAGAGCGGCACAGCAAATTAAATCCAGGGAGAACATAATCTATGCCTTGGGTGATGCCACAGCTTCTCTTTCGGCATTGATCGGTGACGGGATGTTCCCAAACAAGTTTTTGATCAACAATTCGTTGGCTTACTTTAAGCCTGCCGATCTGAACATCATTTTGCGGAATATTCTTAATCTTCTGGGAAATCGCCACTTTGCCTTTCTCATCACAGGGATACCAAACTTTGACCTAAAATGGAACTTCTACAACACCCCTGAACGTTGTGCGCGGCACATGGAAAATGAAGCCAATTCCGAGAACACCAACGATGGCCTGGGCCGCTGGTGGCGAGCGAGTGAAATTCAGGACGTCTGCCGGCAACATGGTCTTTCGGTATTGATCGAAAACCAGCCGTCCGATCTCTCCAACTACCGCATGGATGCGTTAATCTCTACGACCTCAGGCACACCACAGGCCTTCGACAAAAAGCGGACCCAAACCGTCCGCGTTCTTATCTTTCCTTGTGGGGCAGAGAATGCATTGGAATTGCACGATGCGCTGGCAAACTGTGTGAACATCGAAGTGTGGGGTGCGACCGGCGAGGAACGCCACGGTTGGCACGTTTTTCGAAATTATGTCAGCGATGTTCCTTTCATTCAAGAAGAGGGTTTCGTGTCGGCGATTAATCAATTACTGCGCAAGGAGAAGATTGATGTCCTTTTCCCAACTCATGACACGGTGGCAGATTTCTTTGCCAACCATCGGGATAAAATCGAGTGTCGAATCATTATGGGCGATAACGAGACAGTCAACATTTGCCGCGAGAAACTGCGCATTTACCGGCATTTTGAGGACTGCCCCTTTACACCACGTATTTATAAGAAGTTGGAAGACGTGGACAAGTATCCAGTTTTCTTGAAGCCGAATATCGGTGAAGGTGGAAATAAAGCGCGGCGTGCTCAAACGCGCGTTGAGGTAGCCTACGCCATCGCCTCGGAGCCGGATTTGCTCATCGTAGAGTATCTGCCGGGCGAAGAGCTGACAATCGACTGCTTTACTGACCGCCATGGCGTTTTGCGGTTTGTCGGGCCGCGGACCCGCAGCCGGATTTTTTCCGGGATCAGTGTAAATTCAAAAACCGTGCCGCTCACGGATGAAATACGCGCAATGGCTGATGAAATTAACCGGCGGCTTCGGTTCCGCGGCCTCTGGTTTTTTCAGATAAAGCGGGCCGACGACGGTCGGTTTAAGTTAATGGAGGTCTGCACACGAGCAGCCGGGACGATGTGCGTGCATCGTCAGCGTGGCGTAAACTTCGCGCTATTGAGCGTTTATGACGCCATGGATATGGATATCGAGATCCTGGTGAATGATTTTTCAGTTGAAGTGGACCGGGCGTTGATCAACCGCTTTAAGCTAGGCATTGATTACGACACCATCTATCTCGATTTCGATGACACACTCATTTGTCGCGGTGAGGTAAACTGTCAGGTTCTCCAGCTCCTCTACCAGGCAGTACGTCAAGGGAAAGCCGTCAATCTGCTGACCCGGCACGAGGGCGATATCCATAAAAAGTTGGATCAGGTGAAGATCCATCCCGGTTTGTTCAAGACCATACAAAAACTTGGCTGGAACGAGGAAAAATTCAAAATGATGCCTCCAGGAGAAAGAGCCATTTTCATAGATAACGCCTTTGCCGAACGAAAAAAAGTCAAATCACAAACGGGAATGCCGGTCTTTGACGTAGATGCCGTTCCCTCCCTGCTTGATTGGCGAACTTAAGCCCTTTACTCAATTTATGTCCAACACAACCTGTGCCAGTCCTTTGGCCATTCTCGGTGGCAGCCCTGCCTTTCCAGAGTTGTTACATGTCGGTCGTCCGAATCTGGGCAGCCGCGAGATGATGCAACGCCGCGTCGATGAAATTTTTGACCGGCGTTGGTTTACCAACGACGGCCCGCTGGTCAAGGAATTTGAACGGGCCATCCAGGAATTAACAGGCGTGAAACACTGCGTGGCCATGTGCAACGCTACGATTGCCATGGAGATTGCCATTCGCGCCCTTGAGCTGCGCGGTGAAGTAATTGTGCCGGCTTACACGTTTATCGCCACAGCCCATGCGCTGCAATGGCAGGAAATCACCCCGGTGTTTGCGGACATGGACCCGGCAACTCATAATATCGCCCCGGGATCCATTGAGTGTCTAATCACGCCACGCACCACCGGGATCATCGGCGTCCATGTGTGGGGGCGGCCATGCGATACCGAAGCCATTGAGTCCATTGCCAGCAAGCACAAGCTTAAGGTGATGTATGACGCAGCGCACGCTTTTGGGTGTTCGCATCGCGGACGGATGGTCGGCAGCCTTGGTTCATGCGAGGTGTTCAGCTTCCACGCCACGAAATTCATCAATTGCTTTGAAGGTGGCGCGGTGGTCACGAACGATGATGTTCTGGCGGCCAAAATGCGACTGATGCGCAACTTTGGTTTCAACGGATATGACAAGGTGATTTACCCCGGCACCAACGGCAAGTTGACCGAGGTCTGCGCCGCCATGGGATTGACTTCGCTGGAGGCGATGGAAGAAATCATAGCTGCGAATTTCAGGAATTATGAGACTTATCGTGAAGGCCTGGAAGGGTTGCCGGGCATCTCCTTGAAACAATACGATCCCGACGAACGCCGCAATTATCAATACATTGTCGTGGAAGTGGACGAAAAAAGCGGGGCGGCGTTGAACCGTGACGAGTTGGTGGCCGTATTGCATGCCGAAAATGTGCTGGCTCGAAAATATTTCTGGCCCGGCTGCCATCGGATGGAGCCTTACAAATCCTTTTTTCCCAATGCGCACCTGCTTTTGCCGCAGACCGAAAAATTGGCAGGACAAATCATGATTTTGCCCACGGGCCAAACAGTCGAGGTCGAAGATATCAAAACCATCTGTGACATCATCCATACGGCTTTATCCCAATCGGCTGAAGTGCGTGGTGTTATGCAAATGGCCTAAGATTTAATTATAGTCATCCCGTCTCCAGATCTGCTCCTCCGTATTTGGCGTTACATCACCTTATTTGCCCAGGCCCGCAAAATCCATGCCTCGCGTTTCCGAACAGAGCTCCTGCGAAAATCCCAAGGTGACCGTTCATATGATCACCTACAACCACGCCAAATTCATCGCCCAGGCCATTGAAAGCGTCTTGATGCAAGAGACCGAATTTTCCGTGGAATTGATCATTGGCGAGGATTGTTCGACTGATGGCACCAGGGAAATTGTCCGGCGCTATGCCTGCCAATATCCCAAATTCATCCGGCCTTTGTTCCCGGATCAAAATTTGGGCGCCAATAAAAATTCGCGGGCCGTTAGGGAAGCCTGGCGGGGAGAATATATTGCGATCCTTGAAGGGGACGATTATTGGACCGACCCGCGCAAATTGCAGAAGCAAGTTGCCCTGATGGACCAAAACCCCTCCTATTCTATGTGCGGCACAGCGGCCCAACAACTCGTCGTATCATCCGACGGCCAGGACAAGCAAATCGGAGTGTATCCATCCGGACCGGCCAAAGCCCTCTACAGTCTTGAAGATGTCCTGGTTGAATATCCCTTTTGGACAGTAACTTTTGTGTTGAGAAATGGCATCGTCAATTTTCCGGGATGGTACGAAAAAGCGAAATATGGCGACGTCTGCCTGTTAGCTCTTTATGCCGAGAAAGGTCCGGTCGCCTACCTTAACGACGTCACGGCAACGTATCGAATTCATCCCGGGGGAATATGGAGCGGCGGTTCCATAAGCGAAAAATGTAAAAATTGCGAGGAGACGTTTGGCTTGTTAAATGAGCATTTTGCCGGGCGGTACTCTAAACTGTTCAGAAATCGTGAAATGCGAACGATGATATACAATATTCCACAAGCTGTGCTCAAAGGCCGTGGACAGGAGGCCAAACAGGCTTACTGGAAATCATTCCGGCGCTTCGCCCTATACCGGCCTGTTGCCTTTCTAAAGCTGGGTATTGCAGTTTACTCGGATAAATATTTGCCGACGTGGCAGTGGCTAATTACACGAATTGCCATTAGAACACGGATTAGACGACTGGTGGCATTATTCGCCCGTTAAAGTCCCATGTGATGAAGTGCCTGACTCCTGTCACTGGTATCCATTTTAAAACATAAACCTGCAATGATTGAACCTGTTCAAAGCCTATTCAAAAACCGTCCTTTTACAGACTATGTCTTTTGTCATTTATTGCGCCAGAGAATGAAGCTTCCCAAGCTTTCCCTGGCCGCGCTTTTTGACAATTTTGACATGGAACCTGTCACCATCACCAAGCTTGCGCGAGGGCGCTGGTCCACGCCGCTGGCGGATGTTATCATGCTTTTAAAACTCGCGGCCTGTGCCCGTCCACAACGCATATTGGAGGTCGGCAGTTTTCGCGGCTATACGGCGCTTTTGTTAGCCCAACATACGGATCCTGACGCCAGCATTGTGACGGTTGACAGCTACCAGGAACATGGAGAGGCCTACCGTAACACGCCTTTTGCCTCCAAAATCGAGCGAAGAGTCGGGGAAGTCGGAAGCGCCATCTTCGCCGAAGACAAGCCACGATCTTACGATTTAATCTTTGTGGACTCCGGCCATCTCTATTCAGATGTCAAAAGAGATACTGAACTGATCCTGCCTCTGGTTTCGCAATCCGGGTTTGTTGTTTGGCATGACTACGCAAATTGGGGATATTTTAACGGCCAGAACGGCGTGCCGGACTACCTCGGCGAACTTGCCAAAAGAATTCCCATGGGCCACATCGCAGGCACTCAACTGGCCGTTCATTCTCCTGACTGGGGCCAAAGCACCAGTTCGCGGTCGCGCTATGAGGAGGCCGTCAAGAAATTTGCGTCAGAAGGAGTGGGAGAATCCCCTTGGAAATCTGAGATAGTTCGGGCTTGAGCAAATGCAATCACACTCTACAAGCAAAAAAAGAAAATGAGTGAACTTTCCAGTCGCGTCTTCAGGTTGTTTTCAAACAGACCATCACAATTCTAATGATTGCCCATTTTTCTGCAAAATTGAACGGCGGTGGCCACATCGCAGCGCGCCGATTGCATGATGCTTTGCGCCGGAGCGGGTTGGAGAGTCGGTTTTATTATGGTACGGGAGAAACCAGTGACGCCACCTATTTCCCGTTGTTTCAAAACCAGACGTTTTTCTGGCGCAACATGGCGGCCCTCTCCTTAAGATGGCAAAGTCGGCGGCAATCCATCGACGGATACGTATTAAGTCCGCGTTGGATACGGAAAACTCCGTTGCTGAACACGGGAAAAACTCCGGGGATAATCAATCTTCATGAGGTCGCCAGATGGTTGGATTTGCCGAGCTTTTTTCAGTCGCTACCACATGGCTTACCGGTGGTCTGGTCATTACACACGCTGTTGCCGATTTCAGGCGGTTGTATATACACAGGAGATTGTGATGGTTTCACACGGCAATGTGGCAACTGCCCGCAACTCAAAAGGCCCGGCCCTGGAGATGACACTAATAAGTTCCTCCGAATCAAGGAACATTGGTTTCAAAAACTGAATCTGCATCTGGTAGGTAATAGCGCCTGGACGACGGCTCAAATCGAGCGATCCAGCCTGGCCAAGTATGCGAAATCCGTTCGGACGATTCATTATGGCTTGAACGTAGAACAGTTTAAACCGGTGAATAAGAAGGTCGCCAGGGAAGCTTTGGGAATGAGTGAAGATAAATTTGTCATTGGCTTTGCCTGTTCCGCCTTCGACGAGCGCCGCAAAGGGGCGCATCTCTTAATCGAAGCGTTAAAAGCGTTGCCGTCAAAGGACATTATCCTGGCGGTTTTTGGAGGAGGTCTTTGGCCACAAGGGGCTACCGAATGTGAAACGATCACCCTGGGCAGCATTGCCTCCCCGCGACTTCAATCCGTTTTTTATTCGGCGATTGATGTGTTTGCCATGCCTACGGAAATTGAAACGTTTGGTCTTGTGGCGGCGGAGGCCATGGCATGTGAAACCCCGGTGGTGGCCTATCCCGGCGGCGGCCTCGCCGATGTGGTAACCGATGGCGAAACCGGCTTGATAGAGCCTGAAATTGGAAGTGTGCCCGGCTTGGTCCGAATGTTGAATTGGATGCGGCAGCACCCGACGGAACGACGCGCCATGGGAATAGCCGCCCGCCGAAGCGTAGTCGAGAAATTTTCAGATTCATTGATGGCAAGCCACTATGCGAAATTGTATCAGGAACTAAAGAATGGGTGACATGACCGCCTTTGTTTTTTTGTTTTTTCTTATTTCATATGAATTATCGATTAGCATTTTATTCTTCGGTTCTCAGGGCGTTGAAAAACAGTCTTCGTTTTCGCGGGTCATCTAACTATTGGGATGAACGTTACGCCAAGGGTGGCAACTCAGGAGAAGGATCTTACGGTGAACTGGCTAATTTTAAAGCGGAATTCATAAATCGATTCATTCAAGAACAGCATATTTTGTCCGTCATCGAATTCGGTTGCGGGGACGGCAATCAATTGCGTTTGGCCACGTATCCAAAATACACGGGAGTTGATGTGAGTATTGAGGCGATTAATCTTTGTAGGAAGATATTTGCGGGAGATAACCAAAAGGTTTTCTGCATTGCGTCGGAGCATCGAGGACAGACTGCAGAACTCGGATTGTCGCTGGATGTCATATATCACCTGGTTGAGGATGAAGTGTTTGGGATATATATGAGAAATCTCTTCGCATCCGCCTCACGTTTTGTGATCATCTATAGTTCGAACAGCGACTCAATGGCATCATATTCTCCGCACGTGCGTCATAGAGAGTTTTCTACATGGGTGGAAAAGAATATTCGTGGCTGGATGCTTGAAAAGGTGGTGCCCAATCGTTATCCAACCGGCTTGCGGAGTAGTGAAACATCATTTGCTCATTTTCATATTTTTGCCCGCCAGGCAGAGATGTGAGCACAGCGGGGAACCAAATCGATGACCGACTACTGGCGTGAAATTCCTCGCGGTTAAGTCTTGGCGTAAAGGCAGGCGGCTTTTGAACGGTGAATTTCTCCGCCGGGGAGTCTGAATGGACTTTTTCTTACCTCTTTCTCAAGGCTCATTCGCTGAACGGTTGTTTCGCAACCGCGGACGGCTCCGCCATGCGTTGGCAGTTCATCACGTCAGCAGGCTTAAAAAGACGCTTGAGGCATTTTTGCAGGACGCATGGTCGCCCGCTGTTGGCCCCCCGGTTTCCGATTACCGGATTTCACTCACTTCCTGGCGGCCACGGCTGCAAGAATTGCCGCTGGTATTGCTGACTCTTTTACAGCAAACCCTTCGCCCAAGGGAAATTGTGGTTTGGCTTACCCGCGAAGATTATCATGCCTTGAGCGGCCAGGCTCGGAGCCAATTTGAAAATTTTTTGGTCCGTTTCCAAATCTGTGATGACTTAAAGTCTCATAAGAAATGGCTTCCGATGATTGAGGAAGGGCATCGTAAGCCCTTTGTTATTTGTGATGATGATATTATTTATCCAGCCAGTTGGTTTGAAAGATTGGTGGCTGAAGATCGCTCCGATGCTTACGTCGGGGTCAAATGCCACTTGATCGCCCGTGACACGAATAGATCGATTGCGCCCTATTCATCCTGGAAAAAACAAATTCGCTCCAATGGCCAACCGTCTCACAATGTATTTATTACCGGCTGTGGAGGCGCGGTGATTCATCCGGAACGCATTCCACGCGAATTTCTCGATCACTCCTCGATCATGCAGAAATGTCCCAGGGCCGATGATGTTTGGCTCAAGACAGCTCATTTGGCAGCAGGCATTCCTTGTTACAAGACGCAATTTTGCTTTCCTTGCCTGGAATTACCGGGCACGTACGAAGACAGCCTGGCTGCGGTTAATGTGGACTGCGGAGGAAATGACGAGCAAATCAGAAATATGAATCGCTATTTTTCCATGATTCCGGACTGAATTTTGTTGAAAGGCATAACTCGAATGTCCTTCCTCGTGAGTATCATCTGTCCGACGTATAACCGTTCCTTGTTGCTTCAGGAGTGCATCCAATCGATTCTAAGCAGAACAAATATTTCGCTTGAGGTGATTATTGTCGATGATGGTTCAAATGATGATACGCCGTCAGTTTGTGCGAAACTACTGAACTCTTATGGCTTGGAACGAGTCATAATTAACCGATTGGCAGCTAACTCCGGGGCTCAAGTGGCGCGCAATCGAGGTTTGCTCGTGGCAAGGGGAGAGTTCGTCATGTTCGTGGATTCCGACGATGTAGTAGTTTCAGATGGCATAGAAGCCCTGGCCGAAACTTTGAAAGACAATTTGGCCCTTGATTATGCCTATGGAGTTGTCATTCGAACTGACGAGCGATTGGAACCGCTCGTGCAGAACTCTACGGTGGGGGAGTTGTTTTCCAACGCACCGATCGATTTAGCTGGTTATCATTGGCACACGATGGGGGCGCTGTATCGGAGCAGTTATCTGAAAAAAGTTGGTCTCTGGAATGAAGCGCTTACCGGGTCGCAGGACTGGGAATATCAAGCGCGCGTTAAACTCGCCGGCGGGCGGGGTGAGTTTATAAACAAGGTGATTGGCTATTGGCGGCAACATTGCAATAGTCGCGTCGGAACTAACACCTTTCGTCCAGATTATGTGAAAAGCGTTATTGCCACTTGCCTCAGCATCGCCAGCCACGCCAGGGCTAATGGCAAGTACGATCGTGCCCTGGCGCATAAACTTGCGGGAAGAATGTTTCGGCATGGTCTTGAGTTTTCCGTGCATGATTATCCTGCCGAAGCCCGGCACGTTTTCCGGGAGGTGAGTCAATTGCCGGGGCTATCGCCTCACGTTCGAGTTCTTGTGTCTGCCTTCAACTTAAGCCCCAAAATGTTGAATCGGTGGGCTTATGAAACTATTTGTGCCCATCGTTGATTGCCAACGGTTGATTCAGCAAACAGTTCCAATTGCTCAACACCAGTGGCTTGGCCCGCGGCAAGAAATGAAAATCTCCATGCGTGTTGCTACTGCAAGAAATTGAATCAATGAAAAAAGCTGTGCTTTATGTCTTTTACGCCGCCCCGCGCACCTGCGCGCGGAGGGTGCGCTTGATGCGTTCTTTAAATCCCGACACGAATTTTTATGGCATTTGCACCGACCTGCCGGAAAACCAACACAAATACAAGGCGGTTTTTGATGCATTGGATGATGCCTGGACTTTTCCTTACGTTGATCGCTATTGGCATTGGCACAACCTTGACCGCATCATCGCCACCTGGTTCGTCAAACGCGGCAGGGAATTGGCGTTTGACCGCCTGCTGGTGCTGGATTGGGATGTTTTATTGCTTGGCCCGGTTTCAACCTGGACAAATCCAGTAAGTGAGCGGAACGCGCGATTCATTAACGTGTATGAAAACAGGGAACCTGAGGCAACCATGTGGACAAAGTCGTCGAACCCGGGATTCATTGAATTTTGTTCACGGTTCAAGGAAAAAAAAGGCCGGGCACCAGTATTGCACAATGCTTACTTGTTTGCGTGGGCTGTGCCGCGCAGAGCGCTCGAGGATTGCGCGCAGGAAGTCCTGGAATATTCCGGCTATTGCGAATTTCGGCTGCCGACACTCCTGCACAGCCATGGTTATGAGCTGGGGAATCTTCCGCGCCCGGAGGATTGGTCCCCTTTTTCCAA
>Ga0206900_1015_pt1 | contig 46892 bp, 36 predicted proteins | sample Alteio_BWOrgHeat_46_FD_153235 | JGI IMG/M metagenome (GOLD analysis project Ga0206900, IMG submission 153235) | Enriched cells from forest soil in Barre Woods Harvard Forest LTER site, Petersham, Massachusetts, United States -... | ecosystem: Environmental > Terrestrial > Soil > Temperate forest >... | reverse complement strand
GCGTATATTTTACCCGATATATACAGGAGTACAAAGGCACCCATTATATAAAGGATGCTTTCTTGAAACTGGGCTGGTCTTTTTTCCTGGTGGGCGATACCAAAAACTACCAGAATGCGATGGACTTGGTATCGGTGTACGGTTCCCACTACGGCTTTGAGCATGAGCAGATCTTTTTGAGCGGGGAGAAAGCCAGGGTTATCGTCCACACAAGAAGTGAGGTTATGGTATGCCTTATTGAAATCGTAGGCCGCACCCAGATAATCAGCGAATTTCAGCTTCAGGACCGCACTTTGCAGGAAGATCTCGGCCCGGGAATAACGGTACCAAGCCCCATTTTCATCTTTCGATAGGGCATCCAAGCGGGTTTCCTTGTCTTTTTGGAACTTGTCAAAATCCGCTTTGTCCTCTTTGGCAAATACGGTAACAAACTCCCCAAGGCTCGCCAAATACTGAGGAACCAAGTTGGTGGGGTGTATTTCCTTCTCAATATCCAGCCATTTGTTCAGTTTGGCAGTGTTCAATCCCCATGCTGCCTGATAGGCTTCCTGGCAATTGGCATTGAAGAGGTAGGTGGCGGAGGATGTGCGGGGTAAGAAAAGGTAAAGAGCAAACAGAAGTATGGCAAATCTGGAATGAGGACGCATATTTCGATGATCCTTGTACCGTTGCGGTTTATATAAGGAAGGGATTGCAGGGCAAAAATCCAAAGAAGAACAGGTTCCCCCACTCATAGGCTGCTTAAGTTATAGGGAACAGTCATTTCTTACAGGCTATTTTAAGGAAGCCTAATTACCAAAGCAAGTAAACAAACCAAGAGCCTAGTGAAGGTGAATTCTTTCTCTTTCTGCTTCTGTTTCTCTTTCTGCTTTTTCTGGTCGGGAAAAAACTCTTTCTCCTTGTGTTTCTCTTTCTGCCCTACGCGTGGGTCACTTCCCCGATGGCTTCTTCCAGTTGTACGCGTACATCTTCCGCTAGTTCATTGTCAACAATGATACGGCCGCAGTTTTCACATACAATGATTTTCTTGCGCATACGGATGTCCAATTGCCTTTGTGGCGGAATCTTGCTGAAACAGCCCGCGCAGGCATCCCTGTCAATGCTTACCACGGCCAAACGGTTTTTCACGTTGAGGCGTACGCGGTTGTAGGCATTGCGGAGGCGATCGTCAATCACCGCAGAGGCTTCGTCCCTCTTGGTGGTGAGGTAATCTTCCTCTTTTTGGGTTTCTTTGGTGATATTGGCCAGTTCGTCTTTTTTATGTTCCAGATCGGTCTTGCGTTCTTCCAATTGGTTCTTGGTGCTTTCCATCTGCTCTTTCTTGTACTCTATCTGCCCCTGGAAGTCTTTGATCTTCTTTTCAGAAGCCATGATCTCCAGTTTCTGCATTTCCACTTCTTTGGTCAGCGCCAGGTATTCCCGGTTGTTCTTCACATTGGTCTGCTGTGTTTCGTACTTACCTATCAAGGTGTTCGAATTTTTGATAGAGGCCTTGTTTTCGTCAATAGAGGCTTTTAGCTGCTCCATTTCCTTTTTCAGGTTGTCTATCCTCACATTCAAACCAGCCAGGTCATCCTCCAGGTCACTTACTTCCATCGGCAGTTCGCCGCGTACGTTCTGTATGCGGTAAATCTTGTTGTCAATAAGTTGAAGGTAAAATAAGCTTTTAAGTTTTTGTTCTACAGTAGCTTCCATTAGATATAGTTAACAGGGTTCGTATTTACCCCGGATTTTAAGAGTGCAAAATTAGGAAAATTTTCGATAAGTGCATCAAAAATCAAGCCGATTGTATATTGTTCGCTTTCGTAGTGCCCTATGTCAGCGATCACGATCTTATTGTCAGCCTCAAAAAACTGGTGGTATTTGAAATCAGCCGTCACAAACACGTCAGCGCCCTGTTTTATGGCTTGCCCAAGCAGGAAACTGCCTGAGCCCCCGCACACTGCCACGCGTTTCACCTTTTTGCCCAGCAATGCCGTGTACCGCACGCAACCTGCCTGCATGACATTTTTGACATGTTGCAGGAATGCCATTTCGTCCATTTCTGCTTCCAATTCTCCAATCATACCCGCCCCAACGGTGGAAAGTTCGTTTTCCAAGGCAATGATATCATAGGCCACTTCTTCATAAGGATGGACGGATTTTAGGGCTTCGATTACCTTGGATTGAAGATGAGCCGGGAAAACCGCTTCCACCCGGATCTCTTTTTCCCTGGCCAGTTCGCCTGTGGACCCCAAGTAAGGATGTGACCCTTCCAACGGGCGGTAGCTGCCCAACCCCTCTGTAAGGAAACTGCATTGGTCATAGTTGCCGATATGTCCTGCGCCGGCAGCCCAAATCGCCTCGCGCACCGCATCCACTACTGGGAGACCGTTGTCCAGCACCGTATCCGGACAATAGGTCACCAATTTGCGCAGGATACCTTTTTTTGGGTCCAATATCTTCGGGTTTTTGATGCCGAGCGTTTGACAGATGCGCAGGTTCACCCCATGGGGTACATTATCAAGATTGGTATGGATGGCATATAGGGCAATATCGTGTTTGACGGCCTGCATCACGATCCTTTCCGTCATGTTGGCCCCGTTCAGCCGTTTCAGTCCCCCGAAAATGACGGGATGATGGGCAATGACCAGGTTGCAGCCGGTATCTATTGCCTCTTTCATGATTTCATCCGTCACATCCAAGCAAATGAGTGCTTTGTGTATTTCCATTCCCGGTGAACCCACCAGTAATCCGCTGTTGTCATAGCTTTCTTGTAGCGACAATGGGGCAAGGGTGGCGAGGAAGGAAGTGAGGGTATGTAGTTGCATGATGCGAAGTTAAGGAAAGGGAAAACTATTTGAGGATTTGGTTCCCGCAAATGCGGGATGAGAATTTGAGAATGACCTTGCGGGATATTGGATGTTTGAGTATATTTGAGCCACCATGAAACAGGAAGACGAGTATATAGAACAAGCCTATAAAACAAGGATTGAGGCCTTGGAAATCACCAGAGAAGCCTACCTGGTAAGGATTGAAGCCTTGGAAATCCTTTCGGGCAGGGAAAAAAGTGCCCAGCCATATCTGCACAAAACATCAGAAGTGGAAGAATATGAGCTAGAACCAATGCAAGAGAGCCTACTCGAAGACTTGGAAGAATTCGAAGACTTAGAAATGGCGATAGAAGAAGCGGAGTTGGAAGAAGAAGCGGAACTGGAAGAGGAGATCATCGCAGAAATTATCGCCGAATCCATAGAAATGGAACCCTTAGAAGAAATTGCCCTATTGGATTTTGTCGTGCCCATCGCAGATGAACCAATCATTCAAGATCAAATCATCGAACCGATGAGCAGCCGAGTAGTAGAAATAGAAATGGAAGCCCCCGTGGGTGAGTTGAGCCTTGGCATCAGCATTGGCACACGGTTCATGGCCTTTGCCTATATGTATGAGAACGGATTGAACCGTAAAACCCTACGGCAAAGCAAGGGCGAATGGTCAGCCGAAAAGTTGGCGGAATTGCTTTCCGTGATTGAAGGCTTGATCGAAAAGAACCATCCTTCACGGATTGCCCTAAAGATCCCTGATGCAGCGATGATGACCGCGCCGCAAATGGAACTGGTGCGAGAAATAACGGCCTTGGTAAAAAGGATGGGGATAAAACTGTATAAATATATCGCCCGCGAAATAGAATTTTACCTGTTGGGCACGCAGAAAGAAGACAAACAAAAGCTTCAAGCCAGCCTATTGGAAAAATATCCCATGCTCATCGCAGATTTCCAACGTGTACAGACCGATGCCAAAAGCAAATATGCCAAGGTATTTGAGGCAGTGGCCGTGGCAGAGATAGCGGCAAGGGAGGATAATTAAAAGCGGATTTGAAGCCACTACTTTCGGGGTGGGCTAGGACTTTAGTTACCAGGATCATGAATCCTTATGCCTATAGGTTCGCTTGTGGCACGCATGCTATTGCCCGATCTATATACATATTTCGCGTACCCTGTAAATGTGTTTTCAGGGTACATTGAATATAGTTGTTTCATGGTAAGTCTCGTTAATTCAGTTTTACTGGATTCATCTTCCAAATAGTTGTCCTTTAGCTTGTAAATTATTGAAACATATTTTAGGTTTTTATTTTCTATTTTATCGTAAACCCGCACATCGGCCACCAAATATTTCCCCAGGCTATCATCAAAAAGCTTTTCGAGGGCTTTGCTTTCCGTGATATTATAGCTTGATTCAATATATTTTACCTTGTTAAATGTATTGAATTTAGGTATAATGGACTGAAACGACCATGTCAATAATGCTACAAATGCATAAGCAATCAATAGGGCCATAAATACCTTGATAAAACCGGTCTTCGATGGTGTAACGGAAGAGTCAAACACAACGATCTTTGTCCCGGCAACATAGTCGCCAATTCTGCGGGCTGGGTTGATAAGGGTCATGATCACTTCAATTGGCCAGATAATAATGAAAAGATTCCTTATCAAACATTGAAACGGTGATGCAATGGCCCCTGTTTTGTTGTCAATAACCTGAAGTTTTGTAATCCGTTTTCCAATGCTGCGTCCATTAAAGCTATCTTTACAGTAATAGATTGCAAAGCCAATAATCCCAAAGTATAGGAAAGGCCCAGAAAAAAAAGTGAAAGGATATGGTTCGTGAGTCACCGCAAATGCTTCCATAAATTGTTTCACAATCACTGGGATGAAAAAAAACATTGCGATAAATGTCATAAAAAAATGATCGAGGAACATAGACAGCAGTCTCGTTCCTGAATTTACGTTTTTATCTTGCTCCATATCGTTGATGTGTTTAATGCTAACGAGTGGCTAAAATAGGTATTATTAAAATATGTGCAACGGTTATTCCCCCAACTTATCCCAAACCCATTTCAGCATCCTCCCAAGGGTCTTATAGTTGAGGGTGATATGTAGAAATAGAAGCAGAAATAGCAATTGTGCGCAACGGCATCCCCGTTTTCCATTTGGAGGCCTCTTTTGATACAGAAGGAAATATTATTGTAGTTTTCCCTTTCAATTACCCTTTTGTCTTCTTTTTAGAAGCCTTGGCTTTCCCGTTATAATCCAAAGCCAGCCCGATCCAATAGGTTAGTTCTTTATCGGATTTCAGGGCAGTTTCATCTACGAGGATAAAACCACTGGTTCGCCGTTTGGTGAAATCCAGCGTCCGAACTCCGGTTTGCTCTACTGCCATATCATGCATTTGCGGGTCTATGCGGCACATGAGATCGTCTTTTAGGACACCTACGCACATTTTACCGTTCCACATAAATGTGAGCCCACCCATCATGGGGGTCTCCTCAATATTTTCAAGGTTGTCAAGGTGCTCCCGCACCCGATCCGCAAGGGTTTCGTTATAGGCCATGTGCGAAAATATGAATAAATATATAATGTGAATGTGGTAAATGCTGCAAATTTTCTCATTCTGCAAATCCTGATTCAGACAATAATTGCAGCCAGAATGGGTTTCTCACTAGACTGTCTGTCTGATTGTTAGGGTGTCTGTAAACCCGTATCGAAAAAGCAGATTACGATAGTAACTGAGGATTCAAGGGTGGTATTTGCTTCGTTCCTTTCTGAAAATTCTCCCATTCTGCAAATTCTGATTCAGACAATAATGGGCAAATCATTTCTTGTTACCTTTGCTATTCGTTCCAGAATCAACGTTTAACCATTGGCGGTATGCCCACCTCGTTCACCATCCACCATCCTTCCGAAATGCTATCAGTCGCCCAGGCGATCTTGGAGGCATTTCCAAAACATCGGGTTTTTGCATTATCGGGTGATCTTGGTGCCGGGAAAACGACTTTTACCAAAGCTTTTGCCAGTGTTTTGGGAATAAATGAGGCAGTGAGCAGTCCCACCTTTTCCATTGTGCACGAATATGGAAATGAGGCCAATAAACTGTTCCACTTCGACCTGTACCGGGTAAAAGACGAAGCAGAACTGTATGGCATCGGGTTTGAGGAATATTTGGAGCAAAGGGCCTACGTTTTGATCGAATGGCCCGAGATGGCCAAAAACTTTTTGCCAACAAGTTATGTTTCTGTTGTTTTGGAGGCAGAGGATGAAAATACCCGTCAGATTATTTGCCGCATTGTGGATTAATAGCTAACTTAGAAGATTAAAGAAGGAGGAAAGTGACCAAATCAGGATTTTACGAAATCGCCAAACAGGCCGTACTGTCACCCGAAGAAGCCCCGGTGATGGTGAAGAAAAAGGCCAACAATGCCATACGTATTGGCATCCCCAAGGAAACATCTTTTCAGGAAACAAGGGTGGGACTGACGCCTCAGGCCGCCAACCTATTGATATCCAATGGCCATGAAGTGATCGTGGAGGCTGGCGCGGGTCGGGAAGCCAAGTTTTATGATGATGACTACAAGAACTGCGGGGCCAAGATCACCTATAGCAAGGAAGAGGTGTACAAGACCGATATCATCATGAAGGTTTCCTTTCCCAGTATGGAAGAGATAGCCATGATCGAAGAAGGCAAGACCATCATTTCAGCGCTGCACCTGCCCATGCTGCAAGATGCGCAGATACGCCTGCTCATGAAAAAGAAGGTGACCTCGATCTGCTTTGAATATTTAAAAGACGAATCGGACATATACCCAGTTATCCAGGCCATGAGCGAGATAGCGGGCAGCACCAGTATCTTGGTGGCAGCTGAATATCTCAGCAATATCAACCATGGCAAGGGCGTGATGCTTGGCGGAATATCGGGCATACCGCCATCCGAAGTCCTCATTTTGGGGGCTGGAACTGTGGGGCAGTTTGCCACCCGTGCAGCACTAGGTCTGGGTGCAGAAGTGAAAGTGTTCGATAATTCGCTGTACAAGCTGCGCCGTTTGCAAAACGACTTGGGCCAGCGCATCTATACGTCTATCATGCACCCAAATATCCTACTCAAATGCCTCAAATCGGCTGATGTGGTCATCGGTGCCATACGTGCCATAGAGGGCAGGACCAGTATGATCGTGTCTGAAGAAATGGTGATGGAAATGAAAGCAGGATCGGTGATCGTGGACGTGAGTATAGACCAGGGCGGCTGTTTCGAAACCAGCGAAGTAACCAACCATACCCATCCCATCTTTGAAAAGCATGGCGTCATCCATTATTGCGTGCCCAATATTGCCAGCCGGGTAGCGCGGACAGCTTCCTACGCGCTCAGCAATATCTTTGCACCCATTCTGTTGGATATTGGCGAATATGGGGGCATCAAAAACTATCTATGGGACCGGGATGGCGTAAGGCGTGGGGTATATATCTATAAAGGCAACCTCACCAACAAGCATATTTCTGAGCGGTTCAATATCGCATACAAAGAGATTGACCTGCTCATCGCAGCACATATATAGTAATTGGTTAATTGGGGAATTGGGTTAAAGGGGTAATTAGGTTGATTGGGGATTTGAGGGTTCTCAATCAGGTTAATTTGCCAATCGTTTATTTTTTTGTGTAGTGTTTGAATTCTGATGCTTTAGCCCCCAATTAATCCAATCAACTAATTAACCATTCAACCCATTCAAAGCGCAGCGTCGTAATCATATCCCCGCTCGTACCAATAGTCTGCCGGGCGCTTGTCCGAGAAGAAAATAATCCCGATTCGTTTCAAACTCTTGATCCCATATTTTATGGGAATAATGAGCCGAAGGGGTGCGCCTTGGTCATAGGGTAGGGGCTTGCCGTTCAGTTCATAGCAGAGCAGCGTTTGGGGGTGTATGGCACTTTTCATGTCCAGTCCCACATAATATTCGCCATCAGGGGTTTGTAGCCCCATGTAGCCAGCCATGTCCTTCGGGTTGTTGGGGTCGAGCGGTTTGCCGCTATGGGTGGCAAGCTTGTACTGGTTTATGAAATCAATGACCCTGGCCCCGCCCCAGTGCGTGATCTGGCACCAGCCTTCTATACATTTGAAATTATAGACGATTTCTGTTTTGGGCAGCTTTTTAATATCATCCATGCTAAAGGTCATGGTATCGTGTTTGTCTATGTTCACCACGTTCAGTAGCCAATCGTTCACCTTGAAACTTGTATCCATTCCGTAGCCACCATTCACCCGGGCTTCCTTCACCGCTGCCGATTTCGGGTAGGTTGGGGTGAGGTGTTTGGCGCTGAACAGCAGACTGTTCACTCTCTGGTTAAAACCTAGTACCTTTCGCAGAGGGGCGTAAACTCCCTCCTGAGGGTCAGGTGTTTTTGGTTGGTGGATGACCCAAGAAAAGGCGAGGATAAATGCCAACAGGCCAAGGATCAATACGGTAAGGCCGATAAAGGTTTTGTTTCGAACATATCCTTTTAGTTCTGCCTCATTATTGTCATTTACTTCGGGAAGGGCATGCCCTTTTTCTTCGTTGCTATTTGGCTCAGGTGCAGCCTGGTCTTCAGATATCGGATGCTCTTGGGGTGTCCCGGTTATATCTTCCGAACGATCTCCATTATCAGGTTGTTCTATATTGTCTTCTTTGTCAGGGATTTCCATGGCTGTTAGCTGTTTTCCTCTTTCTTTTCATTCACTTCAAACCCAACGACCATGGCCCGGAAGTTGTTCCATCCCGCCAGGATCACCTGTATCACATGTATCAAAAAGAACAACACATACCCAATGGTGAGTATAAAATGGATGACCCTGGCGGAAGTGTATCCCCCACATATCCACGTCACCCAGGCCCATTGTGTGGGTTTGTATATCGCAAGGCCGGTAATGAGGGAGCCAATGCCCATGATAATGATGGCGGTATAGGCTATTTTTTGGGCGGAATTGTACTTGGTTTGGGGCGGTTTGTATTTCGATAAGTGAAAATCATATAAAGTGACCTGTATCGCTTCCTTGAAGGATTTCCGGTTCGGCACCAGCAATCTCCATTCGCCGGAAAACACCGTATATGCGACATATAGTAGCCCGTTTACAAAAAACAACCACATGAAAAAGAAATGCCACGCCATGCCCTCAGCCAAGCGCCCATCAATATGGAAAGCCTTGTAAAAACTATCGGGGTAGAACCTGAGCAATGTGGTATCCCCGAACCCGATACGGTACACATCATTGGCCCAATAGATGAGGGTACCACTCCATATCATGATGGCCAATACCGGAAAATTGATCCAGTGGAACCACCGTATGGCCAAGGGGTGCTTTTTTTCTATCTGCTTCATCAATGTGTAAAATTAAGGAAAAGTTATATCCTGAAACAAGGGGTGTGCGGAAATTGGCGGCAAGACCTTACTTTTGAAATATGGAAATTGTGGAGGGAAGCAAGAAAGGATTGAAAACAAAACAACCCTATAAAAGAATAAAACATGCGTAGCAGATTGACTGTTTTGGTATTGTTCCTATCATTTGCCCTGTATGGGATGGATCAAACCGATGAAAAACTTGTGAACCAATCTTATGAAAAGTACACATCCGCTATATTGGCAGACAACCCCGAAGAAGCCGTGAAATATGTTGACAGCCGCACCATTGCTTATTATAAAAACATAGCCGACCTCGTAAAAAACGGGGATAGTGCCACCGTGAGCGCGTTGCCTTTGATCGATAAGATAACAGTTCTTACGATACGGGCGAAAGGAACCAAGGCGGAAATAATGCCATTAGATGGCAAAGGTTTGCTGATATATGCCATCAAAAAAGGAATGGTATCCAAGAGCAGCATGAAAAACAATACCCTGGGTGAAGTAACGATTGAAGCTGATGCTGCCAAAGCCGCATTGGTGGTGAAAGGGAATGCCACGCCTTATTTTATTGATTTCCATAAGGAGCAGGGGACCTGGAAGGTGGATATAACCTCTCTGTTTGCCATTGCGACCCCGGTTTTAAAGCAAATGCAGGAGGGGAGCGGCCAGTCTGAAAATGATTTTGTGACCAGCATGTTAGGAATGGCAGTGGGCAAGAAGGTTGGGCCGGAAATTTGGCAGAAGATGAACAGATAGCAGGGGGTCCGCGTTGATATGAAACCAAAAAACACCCATGATTAAATATTATCTAACATTTCTCGCATTCCTTGCCATAGTAGCACAGAGCAAAGCGCAAAGCGATCAGGCCGCGGTTACCTCAGCCTTTGAGACCTATAAAACTTCGGTGCAGAACAGCAAGGGGGACATTACGGCTAAGGTGGCTGATAGCCATACCATGGCCTATTTCACCAAAATGATCGGGATCATAAAAAACGCCGATAGCGTAAGTGTGGATTCATTGCCCATATTAGACAAGTATATGGTACTGCTGGTACGTACCAAGGCCACCAAATTGGAGATCATGGGCATGGATGGCAAAGCCTTGATGGTATATGCGGTAAACAAGGGGATCATCACGCCGGGCAGTGTGGCCAACAATGCATTGGGTGCCATTACCATCACCAATAATGCCGCAAAGGCTGAACTGCTGATGAACAAGAAAAAGACCAAGTATTTTTTAGAATTCAATAAAGAACATGGCCAATGGAAGATGGATGTTAGTTCACTTTTTAGGGCCGCAGGTATGTTGATCAAAGAAGTACAGGAAGACAATGGTTTTACCGACAACGAATTTGTAGAAAGTATGATGGATGGCACCGGAAATAGCGCTGGCCCCAATGCCTGGAAAAAAGTGAACCGGTAAGGGGGGATACTGGGCAACTATTTTGTGTCTTTTTTAGTTTAAGTTATATCTTTGTTAAAACAATATGAAGCAATTTGTAATACAAGTGCCTGAAAACAAGGCGAGTTTTTTTTTGGAGCTAATACATAGCCTTGGTTTTTCGAGAGCAGAGGATATAGAAGAAAGCCGGGATCTTGGAATCGCAGAGGAGCATAAGGAATTAATAAGGGACAGGATTGCGACGGTAAAAGATTCTGATTTTGTAAGCTGGGATGTTGCTTCAAAACAAATTAAGCTTGATTAGTGCCGTTTCCATTAGAATTGGAACCCAGGGCGGTGCTGGATATTCAGGATATTGTTGATTATTATAATTTACAACAACCTGGACTTGGGAAAAAATTCTTCAAGAGTTTAGAAGATTCCTTCAGAATTATAGCAGAAAACCCATATTTCAAGGTTAGGTATGACGAAGTCCGTTGTCTGCCAATCAAAAAATTCCCGTATATGATCCATTTTATTGTTGGTCATGATTTTGTAAGGGTTTACGGTGTGATTTCTACCTTTATGGACCCAGAAAAAAATTATATTAAGGAAAATTAGGCTACAGACAAAAACTTGCAGAACTTTTAGAATGTTAATTTTGTAAATGTGGCAAGTTATAAAACTCGCATAACTAATTAAAACAACACAAAAAAATGAACCGAATCTGGATATATCAGTCCAAAAGACCTTTGGCAAACCAAGAACAGGAAGAAATCTCAAATGCCCTACAAGCTTTTGTGACACGCTGGGCAGCCCATAACGTGAAACTTGATGCCCGTTTTGAAATAAGGCATAGCCATTTTATCATCCTGTCAGTCAATCAAGAGCAAGTGATGGCTTCGGGCTGCTCCATTGATGATTCTGTACGGTTTATGCAGGCATTGGACAATCAATATGGCCTATCCCTTTTCGACCGCCAACAAATGGCTTTTGTGGATGAAACAGGCCAAATACAGGTTTGCGGCTTGAATGAAATAGGTGCATTGTACCAATCTGGCCAATTAAGTGATCAAACCCCCATTTTCAACAATACCATACAGGATGCTGAAGCTTTGGAAAATACCTGGCAAGTACCTTTTCAAGAAAGCGGGTACGTTATGTTTAAGTAGCCCAAAATCCTCGGCAACATTAATCCACTACGCTTACTTTCAGCGCGTTGGTCCTCGCTTTTTCAGAGATGGGCATAGAGGCTGTATTCACCACCATGTCGCCTGATTCCAAGTGGCCTGAATCCTTTAGGATCTTGATCACATCGGCGAAGGTCTCATCCGTGGTGCTGAATTTGTTATAAATAAAGCCGCGTACTCCCCATATCAGGTTCACCCTGTTCAGAAGTTCTGCATCGTCAGAGAAAATGTACACCCGTGCCTCGGGCCTGAAACTGGCAATTTTATAGGCAGTGTATCCTGATTTCGTCATGCTGATAATGGCTTTGGCGTTTACTTCTTTCGCCATCATTACGGCGTTAAGGCATACTGCATCGGATACAAAGGTTTCTGAGTTCTTGTCCAGCGAATATTTTACATGATATATATGCTTTTGGGCTTCCACGGCCCTGATGATTTTGTCCATGTATTCTACCACCTGCACGGGGTATTGGCCCACGGAAGTTTCTGCGCTCAGCATCACCGCATCGGCACCATCCATCACGGCATTGGCCACATCATTGGCTTCGGCACGGGTGGGGCGCGCACTTGTGATCATGCTTTCCATCATCTGCGTGGCCACGATTACCGGCTTGGACGCGGCAATGCATTTGCGGATCAGGTCTTTCTGTATCATGGGCACATCTTCCATCGGCATTTCCACGCCCAGGTCGCCACGGGCCACCATCAATGCATCGGTGGCTTCTATGATTTCATCTATAGTCGCTACGGCTTCAGGTTTTTCTATTTTGGCGATCACCCTCGCATTTTTGTTTTTTGAAGCAATGATCTCCTTCAGCTTGACGATATCATCTGCCGAACGGACAAAAGAAAGCGCCACCCATTCTACATCAAAGCTTAGTGCAAATTCCAGATCCTCCAAGTCCTTTTCGGTAAGTGAAGGTAGGGAAATGGCGGTGTTCGGCAGGTTTACCCCTTTTTTGGAGCTCACCACACCGCCGTATGTCACTTCTGCTTCTACTTCGTCTTTTTGGTTGGTGGCGGTGACATGTAGTTCCAGTTTGCCGTCATCCACCAGTATTTTATCCCCAATCTTCACATCCATGGGGAATTGGGGATAGGTCATGTACACCTTTGATGCCGTGCCCATACATTTTTCAGTGGTAAAGATCACTTTATCGCCGGGTTTCCAGATAGCTGCATTGTTTTCCATGGCCCCGATGCGCAGCTTAGGTCCCTGAAGATCGGCCAGGATGCAGGTGTGCAGGTTGTATTTGGCATTGATGGCCCTGATGGTTTTTATTACCTGTTCCAGGTCTTCATGGTTGCCATGGGAAAAATTGAGCCTGCAGATATCCACGCCAGCCTCTATCATTTGGGTAAGCGTTTCTTCGCTTGAGGAGGCGGGCCCAAGGGTGGCGATTACCTTGGTGCGGTTGAAGTCGGGGGATTTCAAATTACTCAGCATCTATATGTTTTAAATTTTGGGCAGAGATAGCAAAACAGCTTTGCACTGCCGTAATATCGGATATTAATTTTTTGATAAGGTTCATCGTGTCCGCCTGTTCAAAGGGTTGGAGGATGATATAGTCGGCTTGTTTCATTTCTGGTACCACAAAAAAACTTTCCTGCCTGTTTTTTACCAGAAAGGTTCGGTATTCGTTTTCGGGGTTGGTATGCACAAAGGCGGGCACTTCCTTCCGGGTTTGGCCAGCAGGGTCGAATATATGCAGGGTTGCCGTTTTTTCCAGTTCCCAACCCGTTTTCTGGTTGATCAAAAAGCAAAGCCTGTAATCTTTTTCAGGGGATACTATGCCCAGTCCGCGAAATTCGGCCTGTGGCGAATCGTCCAGTTTCAGTTTTTTCAAGGAGAAAATTGACTTTTACCGGGCACAAAGGTAGGCAAAAAGGGGGAAAACGGTTTTATCAGCACTTTCATATACCAAATCATTCCATGAATTGCTGATAAAACGAATTTGTGGTTTAGCTATCAAATTCAGTAATTTGCCGATGTTTACACTTAAACCCGCTACAATTATGAGCCAAAACGTATCAGGGGCTACGGGCTATCAAGGAACTGGCGCAAACTCCGCTATCAACAAAAAAGCCAAGATCACACACTTGTTTACCTTGTTGGCTGTCGGCGTGGCCGTGCTTTATGCCATTATAGCCTCGCTGCTTCATTTTTATGTGTTATCGCTGTTCTGTGTAGGCATTGTGGTCGCCTTTGGCAGTTGCAACTTGCTCAATCGTTATGGCTATCTGGACATGGCCAGGATTTGCCTCATATTGTCTGCGGATGCATTTGTCTTTTATATCAGCGGCTCTCTGGGGGAAGCATCGTCTTTGCGACCCTTATATTTCCCCTTGGTTTGTTCCATCTTCATGTTGTTCGATCTCAAAGATGTCAACAAGATCGTTGCTTTGGGTGCAGTAAGCCTGGGTTGCCTGGCCATTGGGGAGTACACTCATTATGCCCTGTTTCTCATCCCGTTCATTTCACAAAATACCAGCCAAATCATTAGCAGTTCCACTTTTTTCGCTTCTATCGCCACCAGTATTGCCTGTATATTTTATTTGGTGAGCGTAAACACACAATCTGAAAAATACCTGGATCGGGAAAGGCTTAACAATAAATCCATTATTGACAATACCGACGATATCATTCTCCTGGTGAACCGCAAATACGAAGTGGAAGTGATGAACATTGCTTTGGAAAGATCATTCAAAAGGATGTTTGGGGATAAATTTGGCATTGGTTCCAACGTGGTGGATATGATCAATGCCATTGACGGGATCCCTCCCCAGTTCAAACAATGGAAATCACATTATGACCGTGCTTTTACCGGGGAAAAGTTTTCTTTTGAAGAAAAAGGACAGGCACCCACCGGCGATTTTAGGTATCTGGAAACGGTTTTCAACCCCGTGTTACGGGGAGGGGAAGTGACGGGAGTGGCCATCTTCATACATGATATTACCGCAAGGAAAAACCTGGAAGAGAGTATAAAAAGGCTTAATGCGGGTCAAAAAGCGATTATTGATGGGGGCAATTACTCAATCATATCTGTTGGGTTGGATGGGTTGGTCACCTCCTTCAACAAAGGATCGGAAGTCATATTGGGCTATCGTGCAGATGAGATCATCGGGAAGTTTGGCCCGCATGACCTCATTGCCAAAAAACAATTGATGCTGGTGGCCCGTCAGCTCACGGAAACGCTGGGTACCCCGGTAGCACCCGATTTTGATATCGTAAAAGCCATTGCCGAATCGGGCATCCGGGAAAACGAATGGTATGTGACCACCAAATCCGGACAGTCCATTGTGCTTTCCTCCTCTATCACGTCTTTGAGAAATGAGGCAGGGGATATTTTTGGCTACCTGATCATATCTACCGATAACACGGAAAAGAAAAATGCCGAAGCACAGCTTCAAAAGGCTGCAGAAGAAGACAGGAGACGTGTATGGGTCAATACGGGGATTGCCGATATGGGGCAGTTGCTGCGGATGCGGGCAGAAAGCAGGTCAATATTTTATGGGAACGTGGTGCAGTTTGTGGCAGGATATATTGATGCAAGACAGGCCAACCTGTACAAAGTGGCCGAAGATGAAAAGGGCAACCATTATCTGAGCCATGTGGCGGGCTATGCTACAGATTTTCAAAAAACCAAGAAGGTTTTGCAATTTGGGGAAAGCTTGGTTGGGCAGGTAGCCATGGAGTTGAAAACAAGCCTATTGAAAGATGTGCCGACTGACTATATTAAAATCAATTCTTCGCTGGGCGAGGCCAGCCCTGCGAGTATTGCCATCATGCCAATATTGTTTCAGGATAAACTAATGGGTGTAATAGAATTGGCATCACTGAAAGAATTCAGCCCAGTGGAGATGGAGTTCATGGAACGGGCGAACACGGTATTTGGGGCATCCATTGATTTGATGGATCGGCAAGACCATACCCAAATGTTGCTTAGAGACTCTTTGGAGTTGAATGAAAAGCTGAAAACGCAGGAAGAAGAACTTCGTGTGGGCAACGAAGAACTTACGGAGAAGGGCAACCTCTTGCAGGCATCGGAGGAGGAACTGCGGGTGCAGCAGGAAGAATTGATCCACATCAACGAAAGCATGGAAGAAAAAGCGACCCTGCTGGAGGAACAGAACGAAGCCATACTCGCCAAGAATGCAGAACTGGAAAGTGCGCGGGAAGCACTGAAGCTAAAAGCCGAAGAGCTTGAGGTAACCGGAAGATACAAATCAGAATTCCTGGCGAATATGTCGCACGAACTGCGCACCCCGCTCAACAGCATCCTTATATTATCAAAACTGCTTGCAGAAGGAAATGAGGGCAACCTGAACGCCAAACAAGTGGAATTTGCCCATGTGATTCAGAAATCAGGCACCGACCTGTTAAACCTGATCAACGATATCCTCGACCTTTCAAAAATAGAGTCCCGAAAAATAGACCTCGAAATAGAAGATGTTCCATTCAGCGGCGTCTCTTATTCCATGAATTCCTTGTTTGTAGAATTGGCCAAAGAGAAGGAAGTTCAATTTGAAGTAAGCATTGCCCATGGCTTGGGAGAAACCTTCAAAGGTGACCAGGTAAGGACCGAACAAATACTGAAGAACCTGCTGTCCAATGCCTTCAAATTTACCCCAAAACAAGGTAAGGTATCGCTGAACATTTTCAAAGCCGACCCCAAAGAGGTATACAAGAACCCACACCTGAGCAAATCTGCCCATAATATTTGTTTTGAAGTCAAAGACAGCGGCATCGGTATTTCAGGTGAAAAACAGGAACTGATATTTGAGGCATTCAGGCAGGCCGATGGTTCCACGAGCCGTAAATATGGGGGCACGGGTCTGGGCCTATCCATCAGCAAGGAGTTAGCGCTGATATTGGGGGGAGAATTGCGTTTGGTGAGCAAATCAGGCGAAGGCAGTGCATTTACATTGATATTACCCAGTGTTTTTGACCCAGATTCTGCCAGATCCAACGATGTGAGTGGCAATTTTGACCCCACCCCAATAGTGCCGCCCAATCCTGCAGTCCTAGCGCCTTCTGATACTAAAATGCTTGAAAGCCTTGCACCCAGTGGTAGCCAAGGGGCTGCAAAGCGCGCAAAAAAATTGGTACTCATCATTGAAGACGATGTGCAGTTTGCCAAACTGTTGAAAAACCAGGCTGAAGAAAAGGGATTTGATGCAGTAGTGACAGAAAGGGGGGAGCAAGGCTTGGAGAAAATCCAGGAACTATTGCCTGATGCCGTATTGTTAGACATCGGGCTGCCCGGCATGGATGGCTGGGAAGTGATGCGCAAAATGAAGGAAAACCCCAAAACAAGCCTTATTCCTGTACATATCATGTCTGGGAATGATAACCAGCACTTGGGGACCGAACTGGGTGCGGCTGATTTCTTGCTAAAACCAGTATCCTTGCAACATCTTAATGCAGTTTTTGATAAGATACAAGCAAACGAGGAACTCATCAAGCAAAAAATATTGATTGTAGAAGACAGCCAGATACAAAGCATTATTGTGAAAAAGATGCTGAGCAACAAGGGTTTGGACTGCATTGTTGCCGATAATGGAGAGAAGGCTCTGGAAATGATTGCATTGCACCGGCCTGGGATCGTTATTACGGACCTAAACCTACCGGATATGAACGGTGCCGACCTGGTGAAGCAAATCAAAAGCAACCCTGATACTTCTGATATCAATATCATCATCTATACAGGCAAGGATCTTGGGCAAAAGGAAAACGAAGAACTGAGCCGGTATTCTGATGCGATCATTATCAAATCAGCCAAATCGCAAGAACGATTGCTAGATGAGACCACGCTGTTCCTGAAAAAAGTGGGTAAAGGGAAATTCCCTACCCATAGTGTATCTACAAGTGCTGCTTCCTTTGTTGGGGGCGCATCGCTAAAAGGCAAAAAAATACTTCTGGTGGATGATGACATGCGCAACATATTCGCCATTTCCAAGGTGCTGGAAAACGAAGAGCTGCATGTTATTGTGGCCAATGATGGCAAGGAGGCCCTACAGAAACTGGAAAGCCAACCGGATGTGGATATGGTGCTGATGGACATCATGATGCCGGAAATGGACGGGTATGAAGCCATGAAAGCCATCAGGGGACAAAGAGAGCATGAAAAGTTGCCCATCATCGCGCTTACGGCAAAAGCCATGAAAGGCGACCGCGACAAATGCATGGATGCCGGTGCCTCAGATTATATTTCCAAACCCATTGATATCAATAAGCTCATGTCATTGGTGCGTGTCTGGCTCAGTTGACCCTATAAAATCTCATAAACCCCCTGCTGACCATGGAAATAACCAATATCGAAAAAAATGAATTGCTGGGCCTGGTGAAAAACCTGTACGGCTATGATTTTTTGGGATATTCCGAAGCGTCCATCAAAAGAAGGATCATTCGGTTTTGTGACATACATAAAATCGAAAATTATTTTGACCTTAGGCACCATTTGTTGAATGAACCCGAATTATTTTCGGATTTTGTCTTGCAGGTCACGGTCAACATCACCGAAATGTTCCGGGACCCCAGTTTCTTCATTGCCCTGAAGGAGAAAGTGTTGCCCAGCCTGGCCACCTATCCCCATTGCAAGATATGGCATGCGGGGTGCAGCACGGGGGAGGAGGTATATTCCATGGCCATACTGCTTCGGGAGCAACACCTTACCCGGGCTACCATATTTGCCACTGATATCAATGCCGAGGTGGTGGGCCACGCCAGGGAAGCCACCTATAGCTCCAAACTGATGAAGGCCTATACCGCCAATTACATACAGGCACAAGGGAGCCATGCTTTCTCAGATTACTACACGGCAAACTATGATATGGCCATCATGAACAGCCCGCTCAAAAAAAACATCGTGTTTTCGGTGCACAACCTGGTGAGCGATGGCTCATTTAATGAGTTTAATCTCATTGTTTGCAGAAATGTGCTCATATATTTTAACAAAGACCTACAGGAGCACGTTATCAAGTTATTCTATGATAGTCTTTCCCCATTGGGATACTTGGCACTCGGGCCTAAGGAATCGTTGTTTTTCAGTAAGTACCGGGATAAGTTTGAGGTAGTAGACAAACATGAAAAAATATACAGGAAAATTGAATAGATAGAAAGTGCTTTTGAAACAATCACCATATAAGCTAATTCGACTTGTACAAAATACAGACGATCAAATTCTTCGCTGTACTTTTGTCTTGAAACAAAAGTACCAAAAATTCAAGGCTTTTGAAAAAATGGCTGGAAATAGCTTTCATTCCGCTAAACAAAACAAGGCCGGACATTATCTCGTTCGTTTAGTCATATTTCGTTCGCGGCTGTGTTTTGTTTTTAACGCTTCATTACAGCTATTTCCGGGCGCCATTTTTTCAAAGGCCGATCCTTTCCATCCAACGTTAGCCGCACGGGTTATTAAGCGGATAATTATATATTAAATCATGAAACAGCCCCCTTTGCAAAATACATATGAACTGGTGGTCATTGGGGCCTCCAGTGGTGGCTTGGAAGCCATCATCAGTATTTTGGAGGGGCTGGAAAACGATTTCCAGATACCATTGGTTTTTGTATTGCACCAACATCGAAATGCCGAAAGCTTGCTGGTAAAGGTTTTGGCACCTCATGCCCGGATAAAGGTAAGAGAACCAGAGGACAAGGAAAAAGTGCTTCCGGGGCACCTGTATATTGCACCGCCTGATTATCACCTGTTGCTTGAACCAGATATGTCCTTCAGCTATAGCTATTCTGAGGCAGTGAATTTTTCTCGTCCCTCCATTGATGTTTTTTTTGAGACCGTGGCTGATTCACTGCCAAACAAAGCCGTTGGTGTGCTGCTAACGGGTGCCAACCATGACGGTGCCAAAGGCTTGGCTGCCATCCAACAAAAGGGCGGCATGGCCATTGTACAGAACCCCGCCACCGCAGCGTACCCGCAAATGCCCCAAGCAGGGGTGGATGCTGGTTGTACGGCACATATTACCGAGCTTAAAGATATCCCCCTTATATTGAATATGTTAAATAAAAATTATATTATTGAATACGATGGAACCAGAAAGGATGGATAATATTTTGATTGTAGATGACCACGAGGAAAACATATTTTCGCTGCAGAGCCTATTGGTACGGGACGATCGCAGTTTTTTTACCGCTACCTCAGGGAATGAAGCCTTGAAAATAGCTTTTCGCGAAGAGCTTTCGCTTATATTGCTGGATGTGCAAATGCCTGATATGGATGGATTTGAAACGGCAGAACTTCTTAAGTCCAACCCCCGGACCCAGCAGATCCCGATCATATTTGTCACCGCCATCAACAAGGACAGCAAATATGTGGTGCGCGGGTTGCAGGATGGAGCCATAGATTACCTCTTCAAGCCTATTGATGTGGAAATTACCAGGGCCAAAGTGAATACGGTGCTGCAAATGGTGCACCAGCAAAAAGAACTGGAAGCCAAGAACGAAGAACTCTTCCGGCTGAACATGGAAAAGAACCATTTGTTGGGCATGGCATCCCATGACCTCAGGAACCCGCTTGGCAATATCATCATGCTCAGCAACCTTATTTTGGGCGATGCAGAAAACCTGAACGATGAGCAGATGGATTTTTTGACCATGATCAAAAAGTCCAGCACCTTTATGATGGGACTGATAAACAATATTCTGGATGTGTCAAAAATAGAATCCGGGAAAATGGACCTGCATCTTAAAAAGCAGGATATGGGGGAAATCATCAATATCAATATGAACCTGAACCGGATGGTGGCCCACAAAAAGAATATTTCCTTGGTGGTGGATATCCCCAAGGAACCCATCTTGGCAACCGTAGATGCTTCGTATATAGATCAGGTATTGAACAACCTGGCCTCCAACGCCATCAAGTTTTCTAAGGAAGGCACCGAAATCATGGTGCGGCTGCGAGTGGAAGGGAATGGTTGTACGGTTTCTGTCATTGATCAAGGTCCCGGCATCCCGGAAAACGAACTGGGCCGCCTGTTCAAGTTCTTTTCGCGAACCAGCGTACAAAGCACCCAAGGGGAGCAAAGCACCGGGTTGGGCCTCGCCATTTGTCGCAAAATAGTAGAAGAGCATGGAGGAACCATTGCCGTGGACAGCAAACAGGGCGTAGGGACAACCTTTAGTTTTACTTTGCCTATGAACTGATCGCCTCTGATTTTCTGTCGAGCCATTACATCACTATCGTCACCCATCCGTCCAGGTATTTGATCTGGTCATCTACTCCTTGATAATAAATGAGGTATTTATAGGCGTCCATAATGGGCTTTCCTTTCCTGAAATCACCGCCCCATTTTTGTTTCATGTCGGTGGTTTCAAATACTTTGGTGCCCCATCGGTCAAATATCTTCATCCGGAAATCCCGTATATATAAGCCTTTCACAAAAAACGAATCGTTATGGGTGTCACTATTGGGGGTAAAGGCATTGGGCACCCATAATATGGACCGTACCTTCAGGCAGGCATCGTTGGATTGGCTGGTGATATCGAGGTTTATGTCAGGGTTTATCGCAGGTCCATCTCGGTGGGCCACCACGTGGTAGCAATAAAAAGGCAAGCTGTTGAGATCCGTGATCAGGTCGGTATATTCCGTATCCTTCCCAGTATTGGTCCTTCCCAGCCAGTTGAAGCTACCATTGACTTTTTTGATAAAAACATCATAATACTGTACCCCTTCTGCCCATTGCAGGTAAGGGCTCCAGTGCAGGTGGGGTTTTTCGTCAATATTGGTATCGGCTTTCAGCAGTATGGTCTTGCCGATATTGCTGTACAGGCCTACATCTCCACAACTGTCCACTATTTGTATCCTGTAGGTATAGGAACGGCTGTTTACGTCCACCAGCACATCAGATAGGTTCAACGTAGGTGGCTTGATGCCCGTGTCCAGCGGCTGGAAATTTACCCCATCGGCAGATTTTTCCACCAGCCAGTTTTTCACCTTTCCGCGTGGCTGGTCCTTCCATTCTAGATAGGTGCTCTTGTCATCAACCACCGTGGCGCGGATCACCTGCGGGGTGGGCACCGTGGGCACGTGTATGGGAACGGTAGCACTGGTATCGCTCCAGGATTTTTGGGTAAATCCTCCTTTTTCATAGGCCAGTATCCGGTATATCATGGGTTTGTAGCATACCACACTGGTATCAATATAATTTAGCTGGGTGCCAATGACTGAATCCAATGCACCGAACTCATTTGGGTTGACCAGACCCATCCTGTATATGGTATACCTATCTACGTCCCAGCCTTGATAGGGCGTCCAACTCAGCAGGGCTTTATTGATGCCAGGTTTGGCAGTGAGGTTGATGGTGCAATGCGAGGGTGTATTGAAGGTAGAGCGGTATCCGCAGATATTGCAGGCCACCACTTTAAAGCAATATACCTGGTGCAGGGTATTCAGGCCATGTGCATAATAGATCGTATCATACTGGCTGTACATAGAATCAATGGCGGTAAATACCCCGCTGCCGTTATCCATATACACCACATAATGTGAAAAATCAAAATCACTGTTATGGGAAAAGTCCACTTCCACAGAGTGGTCATCCACGACCGATACCCTGTACATGACGGGGCTTTGAGGGGGTACCGTATCCCCAATGAGTACGGTACGGCTGTTCACGAGTTTATCAGTGCATCCTTTGTAGTCAGATACATATAGCGATAGGGGATAAATGCCTTTGCCAGGATACGTATGATCAGGGTTTTGCAGGGTGGACGAGTCGCCATCGCCAAATACCCAAAGCCAGGATTTGATGGCCGTGTCACTTATTGTCGCATCGGTAAAATGGACCGGGCTGCCCGCGCAACCCGTGAGCCCCGCTTTGATGCCTGCAATAATGGAACCATTTTTCACCAGTTTACTTAGCGTATCGCTACAGCCGTAACTATTGGTAACCAGGAGTATCACCTTGTAGAAGCCCGCTTTGGGGAACAAGTGCAAAGGATTGTTCTGTTTGTCTGCAGAGCCATCCCCATAGTCCCATTGCCAACTGGAGATATTGCCGGCACCAGGATCCGATTCATCGGTAAACTGAACAGGAACACCAGCGCAGGTGGTATCATAGCTGAAATCAGGTATTGGATTTGGGTACACGAATATGGTGTCCTTTGGCGGCAACGCATAGGTACAGCCAAAGCTATCGCTCAAAATAAGCAGGGGCAGGTAATGCTTGCTTTGTTTGTACACGTGGGTCACAGTATCGCCATGGCCGAGGGTGCCATCCCCGAGGTCCCAGGTTATTTTGCTGGCATCAGTGGTGACGGCTGTAAAATGAACGGTGAGGGGGATGCAACCGGTTTTATTGTCAAAAGAATAATCACCCACTGCGCCTTTAATGATCACGGCATTGGGTTTTGTTATGGTATCCACGCAGCCCAGGGCATCGGTGATCTTCAATGTTATCTGGAACTTGCCCGGCGTATAATACACTTTTTGAGGGTTTTGCAGGTAGGAATGTGGAGATCCGTCCCCAAAATCCCAGTCCCAGAACTTGTTGCCTTGCACGGCAAACTTCGATTTGTCAACAAAATCCGCCGTGAATGGGGGGCAGGATGCGGTGGAGATCTTGATGTCAAAATCAGCCACCGATTTGTTGGATTGTACCAGCAAGGGACGGGAGAAGGTGTCCTTACAGCCCGCGGAATCCGTCATCGTCAGCAATACTTTATAATTCCCCGGGACATAATCTTTTATGGGTTCCTCCAGGGTTGACTTGGTGCCGTCCCCAAAATCCCAAAGATATTTGATGGGTGGCTTGGCTTGATTGGTAGAGATGAATACGTATTGCACGGAATCGCAAGTAGCATTATAAAAAGTATAAAAATTGGCCGCGGGGCCTTGTGGGAATACACGAGCCAATTGTGTGCTCAGGCATCCGCCTTTATCCAAAATTGAAAGTGCTATGGTATATCCTGAACCTTGGTTTTTGGGCGGCCTTTTATAGGTATAGGTCATGATAGGGGCAGTCACCTTCATGCTGTCCCCATCCCCCATATAATAATATTTTGATACGACGGAATTGCTCGCATCGGAGGAGTCGTATAATGTCACTTTCAGGGGGGCACAACCACTCTCTGGCTTCACCGAAAATTTGGCATTCACCCCGTTCACCACTATTTTGGGGTTGATGATGCTGTCCACCCTACAGCCCTGAATGTCTGTGACCTGGAGCCGGACCTGATATATGCCGTTGCGCGAGTATTCATGGTATATTGTGTCAATGTTATCTTCAAATGGCTCATTATAAGGGTTTTCCATAAAAATTTCTGTAGTGTCCCCATCACCCCAAACAATCCGGTTGAAAGAAGTATCGTTGTCTTTCAATACAAACTGCACCATTAAAGGCAGGCATCCCGTGGTGGGCGAGTCTGCCACCAAAGAAAACTTCCATTTAGGTTTTATGGCCAAACTAGTTTTCAATGTTTCAGAATAATAGAAAAAGGTATCGCTACATCCATTTATCGAATCAAATACCACCTCCATGGGCTGGAAAAAACCAAAGGTGTCATAGGTATGTACGGGGTTTCGCAAAGTGGACGAATCATTGTCGCCAAAATAATAGACCACTCTTGTTGCTCCAATCGACTGATCAAAAAAATGTACCCGGTTTTGAAAGAAACAGGTATCCTGATAGGCATAATATTGAGCCCAAGGTGGATCTATATGTATATACCCAATTTTTTTCATGGTATCGGGGCAGCCATTGTTGAAAGCGGTAAGTATCACTGTGTAGTTTCCCGGTTTGTCATTAACGTACCCAACGATTGGATTTTCAATACTTGTGCCGCTGAGTCCAAAATTCCAGTAGAATGAGTCAGCCTCCACGCCCGTCCCTGTATTGGTTAAGTTGAGGAAATGCACATGCCTGAGCATGTTCATGCAGCCAGAATCGGGATAGGCGGTAAAATCGGCTTTGGGTTTGGCACCTACCTTGATGCGTTGTTTTTTGACATGTATACACCCACGTTTGGTTAAAATGGTAAGTGTGGCATAAAATATACCTGTATCAGAATATACATGCAGGCCAGGGTTTTCTACATTGGAAGAGGTCCGGTCGCCAAAATCCCAATGATAGGAAACCACGGAATCATCCCCATACGAGCCATCCCCGAATGTAACGCGAAGCGGTTCACAACCCTGTACGGGGTCAGCGTCTATAATGGGTGTGTAATTATACGCGCTCACAAAATTCTTTTTCGTCACCGTTTCTATGCAGCCATTTCTATCTTCCACGGTCATTTTCACATCATATACCCCACTGCTTGCATAGGTATGTATTACATCCGATCCCTCTTGCCCATCCCCATAGTCAAAAGATAGTATGGTGGTTTTGGTGGAAGATGTATTGAAAAAGTGTATCGTATAGGGGTCATTGCACAAAATGCTGTCTGCCGTAAAGCTTGCCACAAACCCGTTGCCCACGGTGATAATGAATTTTTTGACAAGGGTATCCGTGCAGCCTCCCGAGGTGGTCACCGCAAATTTGACTGACCAAGTACCAATGCCATACACATGGTATGGGTTTTCATCGGTTGACGTACCACCGTCCCCGAAGTCCCAATAATAGGTGTTTTTGGAGCTTGCCCCGGTAGTAAGGTCCGTGAAGTTTACCAAAACCGGAGTACAGCCACCTGAAGGTGTGTACGAGAAGTCAACCTTGGGGGCACCGATATATACATAGCCAAGTTTGGACATGGTAGTGCTGCATCCGTTCCCATCAGTCAGCGTAAGTGTCACGGTAAAGGAACCCAAGCTGGAATAACTGTGGGACGGGCTAACCGAAGTGCTGGTGGTGCCGTCGCCAAAATCCCATAAATAGGTGGCCGAAGCCGTGATAAAACTGACACTCGGCGCAAAGTTCACCGTGAGGGGTGGTGCGCAGGAAGAGCGTGTGGCTGCAGAAAAATCTACCGTGGGCGGGGTGAAAACTTCTATAAGGCTGTTTTTTACCGTAGAACCCGAACACCCGTTTTTGTCCGTTACATTCAGAGAAATGGTGTATTTTCCTGGCGTAGTGTATTTATGTGTGGGGTTTTGCTGGGTAGATGTGTTACCATCCCCAAAATCCCAGAGCCAAGCGCTGATAGGCCCGGAACCTGCCGTGCTTTTGTCAGCAAAGTAGACGCTTAGCGGTGGGCAACCATTGAGGGAAGATGGGGTAAAGTTTGCCACCGGGCTTTTGAATACGGTCACCGAGTGGGTCACTGAGTCCATCTTACCCTTGGCATCTGTTACAATAAGGGTAATGCTATAGGTCTTGGCAAGGTAATAGATGGCACTGGCATCTTTGTTAAACGAGGTGTTGGAGTTGCCCAACCGCCAGAAATAGGTATATGGCGTGGTGCCGCCCGTGGTGGTATTGGTGAAAGTTTCGCTAAGGGGGCTGCAACCGGAGGCTGCGGAAACATTAAAACCCGCTTTAGGCTGTGCAATGGCATAAGGCCCTATAAACAGGACCAGCATATACAGAAGCAACGTACCCGCATTCCTGTAAAGTTTTGCCATTCACATACTTTAATCTATAAAAATACTGAAAACCTCTCAAAATACGGATGCCTGGCCTGCTTTTCTTTTATCGGACTGCAAAAAATGCCTGACAAAGAAACCCAGGATACCAAACCTCCCACACTTTAATAGTTGACGAAGATAAGGATGGGCAGGTTGCCCAGCCCTCTTTTCATGTCCTGCCAGGAGATTTTTCTTCTTATTTTTGCATCCTAAGGGCATCCCCGGCATGATAAAATGGCTGAAAGATTATTTTGACCTGAGCAGGAAAGAAGAGCAGGGGATACTGGCGCTCATTGCCATTATTGTGTTGCTATTCGGGCTGCAATTTGGCTGGGCCTATCTGATCCCGGATAAAAAGGCTGATTTTACTGAAATAAAGAAAATGACGGTCGCTGTTCCCAGCAGCGACAGTGATACTGCTCACCGAAAAAACGACAGCATTGCGAATCCCCAAAACCAAGAATTTGTCCCCAAGAAAGCCCTCACCGCCCCGGTGGATATCAACGATGCGGACTCAACAACATTGATGACGGTAAAGGGTATCGGGCCGGCATTTGCGCACCGGATTTTGGCCATGCGGCGGATGTTGGGCGGCTTTGCCCAAAAGACACAACTCATGGATGTATATGGCATCGGGGAGGAGCGGTATAAATCCATTGAGGGGCAGGTATTTGCAGGAAATGCCAAATTGCACATCCTCGATATTAACCACGCGACCCAAGAAACCATGGAAGTGAATCCCTATATCCATGCCAAGATGGCCAAAGCCATAGTTAGCTACCGTGAAAAACATGGCCTGTACCAACAGGTGGATGACCTAAAAAAAGTAAATGGCATGGATGATGAGACATTCGCGAAACTGCTGCCGTATGTGAGGGTGGGGGAGTAGGAGGATTTAGCTTCGTCGAACTGCGAAGAAGAATCTTGCGAAGCTAATTTCCACCCTTGTGCATAAAACCAAGCGAAAGTTCGACGAAGCGGGGGGCCGGGCAAGTGCTTCGTCGAACTTTCAATTACTGCGTTGGGCAAAGCGGGCCATTTATTTTGAAGGTTGCTCCGGGCAGTTCGACGAAGCTAAATATGCCGAGGCAATCAATCGCAGCATTTTAGCTTCGTCGAACTGCAAAGAAGAATCTTGCGAAGCTAAATTCCATCATTGTGCATAAAACCAAGCGAAAGTTCGACGAAGCGGGGGGCCGGGCCAGTGCTTCGTCGAACTTTCAATTACTGCCTTGGGCAAAGCGGGCAATTTATTTGAAGGTTGTTCCGGGGAGTTCGACGAAGCTAAATATGCCGAGGCAATCAATCGCAGCATTTTAACTTCGTCGAACTGCAAAGAAGAATCTTGCGAAGCTAATTTCCATCATTGTGCATAAAACCAAGCGAAAGTTCGACGAAGCGGGGGGCCGGGTCAGTGCTTCGTCGAACTTTCAATTACTGCGTTGGGCAAAGCGGGCAATTTATTTTGAAGGTTGTTCCGGGCAGTTCGACGAAGCTAAATATGCCGAGGCAATCAATCGCAGCATTTTAACTTCGTCGAACTGCAAAGAAGAATCTACCGAAGCTAATTTCCACCCTTGTGCATAAAACCAAGCGAAAGTTCGACGAAGCGGGGGGCCGGGCCAGTGCTTCGTCGAACTTTCAATTACTGCGTTGGGCAAAGCGGGCAATTTATTTGAAGGTTGCTCCGGGCAGTTCGATGAAGCTAAATATGCCGAGGCAATCAATCGCAGCATTTTAGCTTCGTCGAACTGCAAAGAAGAATCTTGCGAAGCTAATTTCCATCATTGTGCATAAAACCAAGCGAAAGTTCGACGAAGGGGGGCCGGGCCAGTGCTTCGTCGAACTTTCAATTACTGAGTTGGGCAAAGCGGGCAATTTATTTTGAAGGTTGTTCCGGGCAGTTCGACGAAGCTAAAGGATCATATCCAGGGCAAGTTCGATTTCGTAAAACAAGCGTCATAAGATCACATGATAATTTTCGCTAGAATATTATTATGTGGAGTTCATGAAATCGTATCTTGCTTTTGAATTACCTTGGGTCATTGAAGTCTTATTGGATATATCGTGTCAGTAAAGCTTAGGATTCAGATACTTTTAACATGAATTACAATATAAACAGGTACATCAAAAAGGAAATCCTTCCACATTTCAAAGAACATGGTTTTCTGGTACATAGGAGTATATTATTTAAAGCCCCTATCCGTGATATTCTTGCAGGGTTTTGTTTTGACCGTAGCGATGATGCAATGTATTTAGTCGTTTTTTTTCAACCACTTTTTATTGGAATAGACTATATTTCTTATTTATTTGGAGGAAGAGTAAAAAATGCCAATCGTTCTGAAATAAAATTTAAGCTTGATGATGCCCATATCGATTCATCTACTCAAGAAATAATTGCTCACATAAAAGCGAACATTGATTTGGTCTTGGGCTTGGAAAACACCATTTCATTTTATAGGTTTTTTTCCGAAAGGCAAAAAAAGGACCCGCATTATTTGTTTAGAATGGCAGCCACGAGTTGTTATCTAAGCGAACCGGATTGTGATGAACTTTTGCAAGATGCAATAGATTACATTGAAAATTCCACTGATAAAAGACCATGGGAGTTTGAACTTCTAAAGACCGCGAAAGTTTTGCAAGACTCCAGTAGAACAAGTGCCATTGATAGAATTAAACTATTGCAAACATGGAGAATGTATACAATAGAAAAACTCGGATTCTCGAAATTTTCTAGCGGAAATGCTGTTTGACCTGGGTGTTTTTATGTAACTGTCAATGTCTTATATTCTCCTCAAAACATATCACCCCTTCTTCCTGTATTTATTATTAGGGAAACGATAAATAATTGATGCTATGGTTTTGTTTGGGAATAGAAAGAAGAAGATATCGTCCATAAAACGATTCAAAATCACATACCTTGCCGAAGGGGAACCCAGCCGATATGTGATCATCCATGCACTGCACAGTGAAAAGGCCAAGATGGAATTCTTGAAGTATTATTATTCTCCGGGTGATCAAATCAAAGAAATCTGCTATGCGGCTCTTTAGCATTGAGAATGATTGCGGGCAAATTCTTTGGCCGTCGCCTTTTTGATCAGGCATTCAATATTCTGCAGGTTTACATTTATGTGGTGAATTGCCTGATAATTAATTGGTTGAAATTCTTCCAAACAAAGGGGTAGATTCTTTGTACTTAAAATGGGACATGATAATTGGATGATGTATGGTTCTTTTTGGGAAAAAGAAGAAAAAGCTTCCGGCTATAAAGCGATATAAAATCACCTACCAAGCCAAAGGCGAACCGATCCGCTATGTGATCGTCCATGCCATAAATACCGATAAAGCCCTTGTGGATTTCTACCGGTATTATGGTTCACCCGGAGATGAAATTGTGGAGATATGCCAGGAACCCCACTCAGAGCCTGTAGCGTAATTTTTGGCTGTTCTGCTGTTCTCCAATTTATTTTCTAAAACCAAAACCTTTCATTTCGTGGAAATGAGTTGCCTCCATCTCCCCTCAACTTCACCGCTCTTTTCCTTATCTTCGCGGGATGAATTTTGAATACACCGAAAACCAGAAAATGATTGCCGAAACCATCCGGGAGTTTGGCGAAAAACATATCCGGCCCTATATCATGGAATGGGACGAAAGCCAGCATTTCCCCGTAGAACTTTTCAAAAAGATGGGAGAGATGGGTTTTATGGGCGTTTTGATCCCCGAGGCCTACGGTGGTTCAGGCCTTGGCTATCTGGAATACGTGACCGTGATAGACGAAATTTCAAAAATAGATCCCTCTATAGGATTGTCGGTAGCGGCGCACAATTCGTTGTGCTCAGGCCATATATTGCAATTTGGAAACGAGGAACAAAAGAAAAAATACCTCCCAAAATTGGCCACTGCCGAGTGGATCGGTGCTTGGGGCCTTACCGAGCCCAATACCGGCAGCGATGCCATGAACATGCTCACCACTGCTGTCCGAGATGGAGATGAGTGGGTACTGAACGGGGCAAAATGCTGGATAACCCATGGTATCAGCAGCAATGTGGCCGTGGTGATCGTTCGTACCGGAGAGCGGCGGGACAGCCATGGCATGACCACTTTTGTAATCGAAAAAGGCACGCCAGGATTCGCGGGAGGCAGGAAAGAAAACAAACTTGGGATGCGGGCTTCTGAGACAACCGAGCTATTGTTCGACAATTGCCGGGTACCCCATGCCAATATCCTGGGCAAGGAGGGCGATGGTTTTATACAAGCCATGAAGGTATTGGATGGCGGTAGGATCTCCATTGCGGCCCTATCACTAGGGACGGCGCGCGGAGCCTACGAGGCCGCCTTGAAATACGCCAAAGAAAGGCAACAATTTGACCAGCCAATAGCCAATTTCCAGGGCATTGCCTTCAAACTGGCTGATATGAAAACAGAACTGGAAGTGAGTGAATTGCTAACCATGCAGGCCGCTGACCTGAAAAACCGAGGACAGAATGTGACAGTGAAATCAGCCATGGCCAAGTATTATGCATCCGAAGTAGCAGTGAGGAACTCTGTAGAGGCCGTACAGATATTTGGGGGATATGGATATACGAAGGATTTCCCGGTAGAGAAATTCTACCGCGATTCCAAACTTTGCACCATAGGCGAGGGCACCAGTGAAATACAAAAACTGGTCATCAGCCGGGAACTGCTCAAAGGGTAGTAAACCTTCTTTGTACAGTAGCACATGTCCTGACAGCCTTCTAAATTGATATATTGATGCTGAATCGTATGGCTATTGGTCGGAAGCCTTCGATACACAGGCTTGCGGGACGCAAGCTAGAGCGGGTGAATAGAAAAGAAAACTTTAGTCTGGAGACTGAATATTCTACCCGCACCTAGCGTAGTGGCCGCTCGCTCACACTAGGAGAGAAGGGTAACTTCAATATATGTATTTACTCTCTCTTTATAAATTTTTGCTATGCGCAACTCTGGGGATTATATAAATTTTCCAAACCTTTATGAACTAATGTTAGCCACTTATTGTATATTTGCACAGTCTAGACCCAAGAAGCTGTACGGCTTCAGGCGGCCCGGAAAAAATCCTCGGTTTGTAACCGGGGTTTTTTTATGCCAAATCATTTCCTTCATCATTTATTAAATCTAACGATGCCTTTATCATCGCTTTGACCGGATCTAAAACATCTGTTGAGTAGTTTCCTCTCAAAGATTCTGTCAGCATTAAATTTTTTCCTCGAAGCTTGTGGAAATTCCTTTTCCTTTAAAGTATAAGCAATTACATCTGCTGCTTGAATAAACATTGATTCATGAGATAACCTGAAAATTGGATCTTCTATAACTCTGCCAATCCTCACTTCAGATGTTTCACCGCTGGCACCCGTTCCCAATAATTTTCTGACATGCGTGTTGATATGTCTTTCAGTTGACCTGTCGTAAAACACAATACCATAATCAGCTTCTTTTTTCAAAAATTCATCGTAAGCTTTATAAAATTTACTTAAGGACTCTGTCAAATACGCATCAGGAGCCAATTTGCTCGAGGCTTTGTCTATAATAACAGTAAATGCCCCATGGAGACCAATCGTTTCTGCAAACTCCTCGATTAGCTTCCACCTGTCGGCTGTCTTAAGTTGGTTATATTCTTTAATCTTGTGGGGATCGATTAACTCTGAACAATGGAATTCCACATCATACTTTAGATATGCTTCACGTGCAATTTTTTTTCTGAAAGCCTTGATATTCTCTAAAGAAATTTTCCATTTGTTTGAATGAACGATCAAACCAGCCAGAATATAATACGGGCTACCTGATCTCTTTGGATTCGCTACATCAAAGCTTCCCGTATCGCCACTTTCATCTATATAACATAAATACATCTTCTTAATCTTTTAATATTGACAAATATAAGGGCATATTTCTTTTAATGTAAGCTGAACTCGTCATAACTGCTCACACAGTTTTTAGGCAGCGATCACTTGAGTAGGCAAAATTTCGCGGTAAATGACCGCCGGATTACTGATTTGACGGTACAGAATAGCAGATATACAGGGCTACCTACAGTCTGGGGGCTATAGACTACTGGGCAAGCGATATTAATTAAAGAACATCCATTTTATCCCGAACCGGTAGCTAAGCGGATATAGGGGATAGTGCGGCACCAGGAAATAATTGCTACCCGTAAGGCCTTGGTTGGCATGTTCCAGCTTTCCGAAGAAGGTAAACCGCTTCACCTTGCCTGCCACCCATACATCAAATACAGGATAGTTCCCCAAAGTCACCTTGTCCTGGATATAAAACTTGCTTATTTCGGGCATATACCCATAGCCATCGTATGCGGTGCCATAGTAAAAATCAATCCCTCCCTGCAGCAATAGGGCCCTTTTGAAAAGGGCATGCTCATAATACCAAGACGTGCGGAACAACCATTCCGGTACCCGTACATCACTGGCATGGCTGATGGGCTTTTGCCAGGTGATGCTATTGAGGAAATGGAAATGGCCAATTTTGATGTCCTTGTTCACAAAAAAACGTGCGTATGCCACCGTGCCAGGGTCCTGTTTTGGGTGCGCTGAAGTATCAAAATAAATAAGGTTGGAGGCCGACTGGTAAGCCACTCCGAATTGCATGCCCGCAGAATCAGAGAAATAAGCCGAGCCTTCAAAGAAATGACTTTTTTCAAAGGAATTTGACCAAATAAAATGGTTCCCAAGCAAAAACTGGTCGGTAAATGCCGGTGCCGCCTGTTGGATATGGGTATCTATATTGAACCGGGGCAGTATTTTTTTTATAAAGGGCACATATACATGGGCCTGGGCATTGTAGTCGTCTTTGTTATAGCCTTCCAAAAAGTATTCTGCATTGGCGCTGAAACCCACCCCGCCCGTCCTGGACGCCTCGACACCTACGCTGCCATTGTCTAGCAATTGGTTCCGCTCTATATAATCTGCCTGTTCATAAGACTTGATGATGGTGTATTTGGCAAAGAACTCATAAAACAAGGGATGTCGTTTCAATGCCGAACTGTCTATCTTCTTCTTCACCCGCACCGCATTGTTGAACTCTGCATGCCCGATTGCCACCTTGTTGGTGAATTCTTCATATTGCCAGTTGTCGTTGGTGACCACCGGGTCCAGGATATTCTCGGTAAATGGCGTGCCCACGTATTGGTCGCGGTAGGTGTATTTTTGATAATGGTATTCAAAAGCATGGGATACAAAGAATTCCGGGTGCATGATATGGACAGCCACCGAATCGGTATCGTGCAGTTTCACATCATTGATCGGACCAAAACGGAAATACTGCCTTGCCGAAACGAAGTTCTCCTGCCATATCTGTTTGGAACTATCAGGTGGGTAGAAGGCCCCAAAATTTACTGGGATACCTGTACGGCTACCCGGGCTGGAATGCAAGAAGAGTGAATCGCTTTGTATGCCTCCGTTTTCCTGAGCCTGGAAATTGTTGAATACCGCACTCAGCATCAACATATATTTATTGCTGGGTGCGCGGTACCAGGTATTGAGAGCCAGTTGGGTGATTTGGCTCTGTTGAGGGTCATAATAGCTCTTGTTGGCATTCAGTGCATTCAGGTGGAAGCTGAAATTGAGATACGGCCTGATGTTTTGGGAATAGGTGGCATGGAAGGCCTGCATGTCCGTCGCCCCCTCCACATAAGAGAGGCTGGCATACGGGTTTTGGGTATTGAAGAATTGGGTGTTCTCATCCGTGAGTCTATATATATCCCATTGGTGAAAACCCATATCAAACCCCGTCCTTTTAAATGGGTTCCAGATCAAATCAAATGCTGGTGTGGCGGGCGAGCCGAGATTGTGGAGATAACCGGGGTCAAACTTCTGCATCTGGTACAGGGCCGTATCTATCACCTTCAGATGCGCCATCCCTTGCTCAAATTCATGATAATCGGCATGCATCGGCCTGGCTTTGGGCACGGCAAAGGCGGTGTCCTCTTCAGCCTGACCGAAGGCGGTAGCGGCGGTAAGAAGGAAAAAGGCCGCAAAAAAAGCTCTCAGGTACAGGTGCAAACAGTTCAATTTTAAGTGCGAAATTAACCAAATTATATCAGTAGCCTGCCAGGGCCTTGCAATGGGCGCCATGCCAATGTTAAGGCTGTGTTAAGAATAATGTTTAATTTTACAACCTCAACAAGTATAGTGCCATGATGCCCTTGAACCTATCCAAACCCCTCTTGTTTTTTGCTTTCATAACAATATCATTAGGTGCATTTTCGAGATCTGCTGCGCAGGGGAATGATACCGTGTACGTGCAAACCTTCACATTTGGCTCCAGCCAGGATTCCACTTTTAAATTCCCTGCCCCGGGCGAATATCAAAGGGTGCTGATGTACTATACTTTAAAGTGCAACCCCAAGCAAAACCCTCCTTGCGGCCAATGGGACTATCTCACCTATACTTATCTCTACCAGCATACAGGCATTATGGATTCCAGCGTGAGCAAGGTGGACAGCGCTTATAATACCACGCTAAAAAAGTATGTGAAGGATACCATCTGGAAGAAATTCGAAAAGCTTACCCAATATGAACTGGGGCGATATATCACGCCGTACGGTATCAGCTTATCCTTGGGGAATGGCTTTACCTGGACCTATGATGTGACGGATTACCTGCCGCTGTTGCATGATTCCGTGCACTTGGCCGCAGGCAACTGGCAAGAACTGCTCGACCTAAAATTTGCGTTTGTGAAAGGCACTCCTGCCCGCAAACCCTATAAAATAGTGAACATGTGGAACGGGAACTTCAATTACGGCCTTTCACCGTCCATTGGCCAACTCTTGGGCCCCAGAACCGTGACCATTGACCCCAATGCCGCATCCATGCGAATGATAGTACGCACCACGGGGCATGGGGAAGATGGATCCAACTGCGCGGAATTTTGTGCCAAAGAACATTATCTGTTTATAGATAGTGTAAAACGATGGACCCAACTGGTATGGCGAAATACTTGCGCCTATAACCCTGTTTATCCGCAGGGAGGTACATGGATCTACCAAAGGGCCAATTGGTGCCCGGGTGCCGAGGTGACTACCTACAATTTTGAGGCGACGCCATACCTGACCCCGGGCAAAACAACCAAGTTCAACTATGACCTGGAGCCTTATACCTCCACATCATCCAACAGCGGCAACAGCATACCCTACTATGCGCTGGAAACGCAACTGGTCTATTATGAAAAGAGCAATTTTGACCGGGATGTATCCATTATTGATATCATCAGTCCTTCTACCAATAACATGTATGCACGGAAAAACCCGGTTTGCGCCAGTCCGGTCATCGTGATCCGCAACTCGGGGACCACCTTGCTTACCAGCGCAGATATCAATTATGGCATCGTGGGTGGCCAGCAGAAATTGTATCACTGGACCGGTAAACTCGCTTTTATGGAGATTGATACGGTTGTCTTGCCCGATCCCTATTGGACAGGTGACACGGTACACCCCGTTTTCCAAGCGACCGTCGCCTTCCCGAATGGGGAACAGGATGCTTATGAGGGCAACAATACCATGTACTCCAACGTGCCTTCCACCCCCAGGATGAACCAGAATTTTGTGATATGGACCCGAACCAATAGTGCTGCCACAGAAGATTCTTATACGTTGAAGGACATGTTTGGAACCGTGTTGTACCATAGGGAAAACATGAAAACCAATACGGTATATAAAGATACGGTCCATCTGGAATATGGATGTTACCAATTCAGGTTTAGAGATGCTGGTGAGGACGGCTTATCCTTTTTTGCCAACAATGATGGTGCAGGGATTTTAAGGTTTACAAGCTTGCAAAATAAGATCATTAATACCTTTAACCCTGATTTTGGGGCCGAGGTGCTATATAACTTCAATGTGGGGCCAGCACAAGTACAACCATTGGCAGCGGCTGAAGACATAGATATGTACCCCAACCCGACCTTGGGAGAATTCAATATTGATGCGTCTACCTATGGGAAAAAGGAAGTGGATATCTGGATTTATGACCTGTATGGCCGCATCGTTTGGAAGAAGACCGTGAACGGCACCGAAGACCATTTTATAGTGGCCAACCTGGAGGGTCTTCCCTCAGGGATGTATGTGGTAGATGCACTGGCTGACAACAAGCTGGTCACCAAAAAAATTATCCTTTCCCGACACGGGAACAATGGCTGGGCGCAGTAAAGAGCCTTCATTCTGAGAGTTCTGATTATACCAATCTGATAGAGCAAAATATTGGGAAACCTTGGCATTTTGGCGATCGAGTGCTTTTTTGGTGATTTTGGCTCCTGCCTCATAAAGTGGAATCAAAGCCATAGGCTAGCGCATGACATTGAGCCATAATCAATTGAATCCATTTTATCACATTCTTATCCTGAAATAGGTTTGCTTTAAAGAAAATCTCTCAAGATGTTAATGCTTTAGCTACTCCGATAGTCCCCTTGAGGGTCAGGGCAAGCCGAGGCGTAGTCTTAAGCCTAGAGGTTGCAGGCAATAGATTTCTACTCCTTCACCAATTTCCTGCTGTAAGTACCTGATGGGGAGCTGACAGTTAGCAATAGCAGGTTGGCATCAATGCCTGCACTGGGGATAGAGATCATGGATTCGCCTTGGGCGCAGTGATAACGGGAACTGTACCATTCCCTGCCCAGCATATCGTGAATGCTGATGGTAATATCTTCCGGTTGTTGGGCATCTGCCCGCATCAGGATATTGTCATGAAAGGGGTTTTGCATGATCTTTATGTTCAACTCATTATCGGAGATGTATTTGCCGTTGATTGCCGATACAGAATCCATTTTCAAAACAAATAGCCCATTGGCCATATCCGAGGCGATAATGGTGCCCGAACTAAAAAATGGATATACGTTCCAGCAGCCCAGCAGCCCAGAATATTTGCCATTTGTCACGGCTACATTGTCGTTTTGCGGATAGGTATCATAGGAAGCGATTTCCTTCACATTGTTGGGGTCGGTCCGGTCCCAAACCACCACCCCGTCCTGATAATAGGAAGTAAAGATAAGGTTACCCTTGATAAAAGGGTTGTGTGCGGTGCTGCCCTCGTCAGAATGGGAACCAAACAGGCATTTTACATTCAGTGCCGGGTCATGGTCAGTCGTATCCTTCAATGCTGACACATCAAAGAGTTTTACTTTTATCCCTGGGGTTTCGTCGGCGAAAACGAGATAATTGCCATCATCGCTCAAGTAGTTGCTATGGTTATATACCGTGAAGTTTTCATAGTCGGTAATGGCTTGGAGCAGGACGGGATTATTCGGGTTTTTATAATTAAATATGTACAACCCACCTTCACCACAGGAGCAATAAGCCGTATCGTTTCGCACAAACATATCGTGGACATAGTCGAATAGCAATTTTTTTTGGCCGTTGATCACGATATAGGGAGACTTGAGGTTAGCCATAAATACGGGAACCTCGGGGTTTGCGACAGATACCACAGTCATGGGGAATACTTGATCAATAGGTACACCGTTCTTTGTATAGTTCTTTTTGTTCCAAGCCAGGTACAGGCGGTCATGGTCGAACCATAGGTTATGAGCTGCAGTGCTCAGTGTATCATTGTCATATACTTTGTGCACAGAATCAGGCAGGTAGTTGAGGTCAAATATCTGCAGGCTTGACGGGAAGGCATCGCCAACGGCATAGCAATAATGCTTATAGGTCTTGAATTCTCGGTTTTTGCTGTCGTTGTTCCGCCCAGCGCGGGCATCACACAGCTTTGGTTTTGTGGGATCGGTCACATCAAAAAAGTAAATGGAATCCAACGATCCGAGGATGGCATATTCGTGCCCGTTCCCGCTCCATCCCCACAATGAATTGTAACCATACGGCCCGGCATGGCGGTTCCATTGGCTCAGTAAAGAAAGGTGTGGTACGAGTTGGGCCCTGAGGGAAGTGCTGCCGAGCATGAGACAGATACCGAGCAGGACGAAATTTTTTGTGGAGAATTTTTGCAATAGGTTATATTTTTTGTCAAATTATCTACCCCAATCCTTCAACGATCTTTTTCATGATCAGTGTCATCTTCGGCTCTGCCTGGGTGGCTGCGGCTATTACCTGGGCCAGTGTTACCGGTTCCAGCACGTCGTGCCAGCCTTCATCGGTCACCACGCTTATAGCGAAACAGGGCAACCCTGCATGCCTGGCTGCCAATATTTCCGGGACGGTGCTCATGCCTACCACATCCCCACCTATAATACGCAGGTACCTATACTCAGCGTGGGTTTCCAATACCGGTCCCGGCACGGAAACATATACCCCGGTTTTGAGCTGGATATTGTTTTCAACGCCAATTTTCAAGGCTTTTTCAATCAATACACGATCATACGGCTGGCTCATATCAGGAAACCTGGGTCCCATTTCGTTCATGTTGGGCCCGATGAGCGGATTGCCGGGCTGCAGGTTGATATGGTCATTAATGATCATGAGGTCACCCGTATGCAGCTCGGGATTGAGTGAGCCGCATGCATTAGACACCAACAAATATTTGATGCCAATACGTTTCATTATCCATACCGGGAAAGCCACTTGTTGCATGGTGTACCCCTCATAATAATGGAACCTGCCTTGCATGGCCACCACTTTTTTGCCAGCCAAAAACCCGAATATCAGCTTGCCATGGTGGCTTTCCACGGTAGAGACCGGGAAATCGGGGATGTCTTCATAGTCTATGGTGGTTTCTATGTCTATTTCATCCACCAGCCTGCCCAGCCCTGTGCCCAAAATGATACCCACTTCGGGCACGATATGGGTTTTGGACCGGATATATTCTGCGGCTTTATTTATCTGCTCCAACATATTGAGTGATCTGATTATCAAAGTTTTGTTTGTCTTCATCGCCCCATTGTACTTCTATGGGGATAAAGTAGAAAGGTACGTCAACCAGGTATTTAGCTGCATCGGTTCCTTCCATCCTGCGCCAATCCTTTTCCGTGGTGATCACGAGCTTGTTCATTTTCGGTATGGCATCCCATTTTTTCCGTATTTTCATCATGTCTTCATTGGAGAAGCTATGATGGTCAGCGAATTTGATGAACACGGTTTCTATGCCATGGCTTTTCAAGAAATCGAGCAGCGGCTTGGTTTTGGCAATGCCTGAGAACAATAGCACCACATAGCCTTTGAGCGAGGCAATGGGAAATTCCGGTTCATCCACGGCCTCAGCCATTGCTTTTCGAAGGGAATGGTAGGTGATGCTGGTAAAATATACCTGCTGGTTGGGTTCGGGCTTTATTTTTTTGTGGATATCCTGTTTCTGGACAAGACTCATGTTTTCTGGGCATTTGGTCACGATGATCACATCCGCCCGCTCTTTCCCTTTCTTGGGTTCGCGCAGCATGCCCGATGGCAATAGCAGGTCTTCGTAAAAAGGCTTGTTGTAGTCGGTGAGCAGGATATTGAACCCGGGTTTCACTTTCCGGTGCTGATAGCTATCATCCATCACGATAACATTGGAGGCTGAACTGGCTTCCTGTATTTTTTCAATGCCGGTGGCCCGGTCTTCACATACGGCCACAAAGACATCGGGCAGCTTCCTTTTCACCTGCAAAGGTTCGTCCCCAATAAAATCTGCCGTGGAATAGGGCTTTACGATCTGGAACCCGTTGCTCTGCCTTCTGTAGCCCCGGCTCAGCATGGCGGGTTTATGGCCGTTTTGGAGCAACAGTTTCAGCACGTATTCGGTCATGGGGGTTTTGCCCGTGCCCCCCGCTGATAGGTTCCCGATACCGATGATGTGCATGGAAAAGGTTTTCACAGGTTTGATGTTCCTGTCAAAAAGCCAATTACGCAACCTAACCCCTAAGCCATAAAGCCAAGAAAAGGGGAGTAGTAGGTAGCGGAGCCATTGCATGGGGAAATGAAATTTGAAATTTGAAATTGGTGGACAATCATCTCCACCGCAATCACAAAAACACAGGGCGATACCCTGTGCTGATATATGGCAACCCGTTGGGGCTATTCTTGATCGCTATAGCTCATCCTCATTGAAGAAATACTCGTCATGGGTGGGGTAGTCACTCCATATTTCTTCAATGGTTTCATAGGGTTCGCCGTCGTCTTCCAGTTCCTGGAGATTTTCGATCACTTCAAGGGGAGCGCCAGAGCGGATACCATAGTCAATAAGTTCGTCTTTGGTTGCCGGCCATGGTGCGTCGTCGAGATATGAGGCCAATTCAAGTGTCCAATACATGCTTCCGGTTTTTTAATATTTTGCGCGAAGATACCATTTCAATCTTAAAAACCAATCGCGCAAATAAAGTTCAAATAAACTAAATTTGTACCCTGCTTTTCACTCATGGCAGGACGCTTAATTTGAATGCACAAGAACTCATAGAACTATATTCCAAACAGGAATTTCTGGGGAGCATTGTGCAAAACCTGAAACAGGAAGCGGATTATAAGGTTCATATTGATGGTCTTAGGGGCTCTATCCGGAGCATCCTGGGGGCTGCCATTGCCCTGAGCCATCAGGCACCTCAGCTCTATATCATGAACGACCGGGAGTCAGCTGAATATTTTCAGAACGACCTCCAAAGCTTTCTCGACAAAAAACATATCTGGCTGTACCCGTCCCCGTTCAAGGATGACCAAGTGGTGGAAAGCTTCAACAACCAAGCCATCCTGGAACGTACTGAGATCTTGACCCAGATAAAGGAAGCCGATAAAAGAAACTCTATCATAGTCACCTACCCCGAAGCCCTTTTCGAAAAGGTGATCAACCAGAAAACGCTGCAGGAAAACACCTTTGAGGTGAAGGTAGGTGACAAACTGGATATGGATTTCATGATCGAGTTCCTCACCCAGTATAATTTTGACCGGACGGACTTTGTGTATGAAGCTGGCAGTTTTTCCATTCGGGGCAGCATTATAGACATCTTTTCTTTTGCCAATGAGTTGCCGTATCGTATAGAGTTGTTCGAGGATACCGTGGAATCCATCCGGATGTTTGACCCGGATACCCAGTTGTCTGCGCGGAAACTGAGCCGGATCACCATTATCCCCAATGTGGAAAGCCAAGAAAAAGGTTTTGGCGGACGGATTTCGTTTTTTGGGTACATCCCGGCCAATACCCTCATTTTTGCCCAAGACTTGCACCTGACCCATGAGTTTGTCAAAAGCATCTACAACAAGCTGAAAAAGGTGGCTGCCCAACCCGATCTGGAACACGAAATAAACCTGGATTCGTTTGAGGATGCCAAGACCATATTAAAACATATCAGCAAGTTTGCCTGTATCGAATGGGGCACCAAGGCCTATTTTGAAAAAGGTGTTCTTACTCCCCTCAATATATCTCCCCAGCCTGATTTCAACAAGAATTTCAATTTATTGGCTGGCGACCTACAGGCAAATAGCCGGAAAGGATATACCAATATCATATTCAGCGACCAGCCCAAACAAGTCGAGCGCATCTATGCCATATTTGAAGACCTGAATACCGGTGCCGAGTTTGTGCCCATCTATAAAGTGCTCCATGAGGGGTTTATTGATCATGCCGCACGCATCGCCTGCTATACTGAGCACCAGGTGTTTGGCCGGTACCAGCGCTACAAAGGCCATAAAAACTATAGCAAGAACGAATCCATATCCCTAAAGGAACTTTATGAACTAAAGCCCGGGGATTTCGTGACCCATATAGACCATGGGGTAGGTATATTTTCTGGGTTGGAGAAACTAGACATCAACGGCAGCAAGCAAGAGGCCATACGGTTGAAATACAAGGGCGGAGATCTGCTGTATGTCAACATCCACTCCCTGCACAAAATTACCCGGTTCGTCGGTCAGGAAGGCAAACCACCCAAACTGAACAAACTGGGCAGCAATGCCTGGGAGAACCTGAAAAACAAGACGAAAAGCAAGGTAAAGGACATCGCCCGAGACCTGATAAAACTCTATGCCGCCCGAAAAGCCAGCAGTGGGTTTGCCTATAGCCCAGACAGCTACCTGCAAACCGAACTGGAAGCCTCCTTTATTTATGAAGATACCCCCGACCAGGCACGCACTACCGAAGAAGTGAAGCGGGATATGGAAGATGCGCACCCGATGGATCGGTTGGTGTGCGGCGATGTGGGATTTGGAAAAACGGAAATAGCAGTGCGTGCTGCTTTCAAGGCAGTGGCAGATAGCAAGCAAGTGGCTATATTGGTGCCTACCACCATACTTGCCAGCCAACATTATAAGACCTTCAAGAACCGGTTGGGAGATTTCCCGGCTAATGTGGATTATATATCCCGTTTCAAGTCGCCGATGCAACAAAAGGAAACCCTGAAAAAGGCATCTGAAGGCAAAATTGATATATTGATCGGAACCCATAGGATACTGAGCAAGGATCTGAAATTCAAGGACCTTGGCTTGCTCATCATTGACGAGGAACAAAAGTTTGGGGTGGCTGCCAAAGAAAAACTCCGCGCCCTGAAAGCCAATATAGATACCCTGACCTTGACTGCCACCCCAATACCCAGGACGCTCTCCTTCAGCCTGATGGGGGCCAGGGACATGAGCATCATCAATACGCCGCCGCCTAATAGGCAGCCCGTACGAACCCGGATAGAAGTATTCAACAAAGAAGTGATCCAGGAAGCCATTGATTTTGAGATTGCCCGGGGCGGTCAGGTCTTTTTTGTGCACAACCGGATCAAGGATATATTTGATATGGGGGATATGGTAAAGACCCTCAGTCCACACGCCAAAGTGGCGGTGGCCCATGCCCAGATGGAAAGCGATAAACTGGAGGAGGTGATGCTCAACTTTATCGAAGGGTACTATGATGTGCTGGTGAGCACCAATATCGTGGAAAGCGGGCTCGACATCCCCAATGCCAATACCATCATAGTGAACCAGGCCCAGAACCATGGCCTCAGCGACCTGTACCAACTGCGAGGCCGGGTAGGGCGGAGCAACAAAAAAGCTTTTTGCTACCTGCTCACCCCGCCCATGAGCGTGGTGACCAGCGAGGCAAGGAAACGATTGGCAGCCTTGGAAGAGCATACCGAACTGGGAAGCGGTTTTTTGATCGCCATGAAGGATATGGACATCCGTGGCGCAGGCAATATCCTCGGTGGGGAGCAGAGTGGTTTTATTGCTGAAATAGGGCTGGAAATGTACCAGAAGATATTGCAGGAAGCCATGCAGGAACTGAAGGACGACGAGTTCAAGGACCTGTTTTCGGGGGAACCGATATTCAAAACTGAAACCCAGATTGAAACCGACCTGGAAATGTATATACCAGACCGGTATGTAACCAGCGTGAACGAGCGGCTGAACCTGTACAACAAAATAAACGACCTGAAAAACGAGGCAGGGCTGTTGGCTTTTGAAAATGAACTGGAAGACCGTTTTGGACCCGTGCCAAAGCCTACCAAAGAACTCCTAAACATTGTGCGCCTGAAATGGAAACTTCAGGAACTCCATATAGAAAAAGCCTCGATAAAACGTGGCCGGATGAAATGCTATTTCAGCCGACGGGCGGATGAGAAGTTCTTTCAGGGCGATGCTTTCGGGAATATCGTTGACTATGTACAGAAATTCCACCAGCGTGCCCGGCTACAACAAGAGATAGACGGCTTGATCTTCACGGTTGGAGATGTGCTATCTGCAAAGGCCGCATTAGCGGTATTTGAGGGGTTTTAGCCTAAACCTCCTATACAACGGCCTCACAATATTGAAGTACAAAGCCAAGGCCCCTGCCATGGCAAAGGCAATCCCAGTTCCCGCACTTACCACATCGCCTGAAATATTCAAACCTATGGCTTGCAAGCAATAGGTAACGAACGACCCTGGCAAGTTATGTTCCCCGAGCTGTTCTTTTACCCGCCATTGCAGGTCAGTGACAGGGCAATAGCCTATCCCATACCATATCCCCAATATCAGCCAACAAAAAGCCGTGATGAGCACCACGATCAGGTGCAATCTGCGGGTTTTCGGCCATATCCAACCCAACAGGTTGAACCCAAGTATGGCGAGATGGACAATAAAAAGGAGGACATCGGCAATTCTGAGCATCGTGGATTATTTTAAAGTTACATGGATAACGCGGATTTCAAAGCAAGCGTATATACAGGGCTTTGGAAGGTTGGAAGCATTTAAAACTATTGTTATTTCTTTCTGGAAACGGGCAATTTTAGCATGGTTTCGAGGGTTTTTAAGGTTTTTTTAGGGGCTTTTTTGTGACAAAATCGGCTGATTTAATTTTAAAATTGTCCATTTTAGCGCAGTGTAGGCCATTTTTAAAAAATGCCCCCTGCAAAAACCGTGTGACAAAACATGAACAAATTGTTAACGGCTTGCTAAAAAAAAGCGAGAACCTTGTAGTACAATAAATGAAAGTTATGCCACGAGGACTACCATTCCACTCCACCCATCCCGATTATCCAAAGGACGTGTATCATGACCATCCGGATTGCTCCGAAGCAAAAAAGATACGCTTGATCCATCGCAAACCCGGAACAGCGGATAGGCCAAAATGCAAGGAATGCGAAAATTCGGATAACGATCAGGCAACGGTTCACCCTAGTAATAAGACCATTGTTTAGTTGATATTTCTCGTGTGTTAAGTTTTTGATAAAATTCTTAGCCTGTCATTAAACCGAAGTGGCCTTGTAAAGTCAAAACCATAGGTTTGGGAAGCTGGAAAAGTTCCCGATAGGTAGAAAATTTAAATCAAAACAAACAAGAATGCAGAAGTTTACCCCCTTTCTGGCAATCCTTATGTATTGCCTTTTCCATTCTTCGCACCTCGATGCGCAAAAACAAGCCACGGGTCTTTTCACTAAAGATGCAGGCTCCAAGGACGGCTATGTCCTTTTCTCTCCAAACACATACCCTGCACACTATCTTATTGACAAGTGTGGCAAGCTGGTAAACAAGTGGACCGTAAAATCAGATCCCGGGTTGGATGCCTATTTGCTCCCCAATGGCAACTTGCTCAGTACCGGCGTTATCAACAACCCGTATTTTGCAGGCCTTGGCATTTCAGGAGGCCTTATTCAGATCTATTCTTGGGATGGCAGCTTGCTTTGGTCCTACGTCTTATCCGATAGCTTGGAAAAACAGGATCATGATGTGTTCCCTATGCCAAATGGCCATATCCTGGTAGCCGTATGGGACAATCATTCCAAGTCCGATGCCATTGCCAATGGCCGGGATGTATCTAAAGCCACTGCGCCTATGTGGGGTGCCAAAGTGGTAGAATTGGAACCTGTTGGAAAAGACAGTGCCAATATAATTTGGGAATGGCGGGCCTGGGACCACCTGGTGCAAGACTATGACAGTACCAAGGCAAATTTTGGCGTGGTGGCAGACCATCCTGAATTGCTCAATATCAATTATATGGGCCCAGGGTATACTGCGGGTAGCAGCGATTGGATGCACATGAACGCCGTGACGTACAATGAAGCGCTTGATCAAGTAATGTTCAGTTCCAGGAACATCAGCGAAATATATATCATAGACCATAGTACCACTACAGCCGAAGCAGCATCACATAGCGGGGGCAGGCACGGTAGGGGTGGCGACTTTATGTATAGATGGGGAAATCCAGTGGCATATAACCGGGGTACCAAGGCTGACGAAAAACTGTTTGTACAGCATGACCCAACTTGGATTCCGGTGGGCTATCCTGATGAAAACAAGATTTCCATTTTCAACAATGGGCAGGGCAGGAGCACGGGCAGCTATTCTTCGGCAGATGTCATTGCCCCTCCTGTTGACAGCAATGGAAATTATTACCTGGCCAGCGGCCAGCCCTATGGCCCAACAGATGTATCATGGACCTACCAAGCACCACACCCTACCGATTTCAATTCTGCAGTGGAAGGAGGTGTACAGCGGCTTTCCAATGGCAACACTTTGATTTGTGAAGCAACCAAGGGCAATTTCTTTGAAGTGGATACCGCAAAAAACATTGTATGGAAGTATATAAGCCCTATTGGTATGGCGGGCGCCTATCCAGAGTTCCAGACACCCCCGAACAATTCCGTATTCAGGTGTACCTATTATGGCTATGATTACCCTGCTTTCAAAAACCGCCAACTGCATCCCGGTCCAAGGCTGGAAACCAACCAGATACCCTATACCTGTAACATGCCATACATATATATCATCAATCCATTATATAAAATAGCTTCCCTGAAAGGGTATTATGGCGGATCTGGGATTGCTGATTCGTTGTATGCCGGGGACGGGTTTATAAAAGGGGTGGTATCCAGTGGTAATTTGAATGCTGTCGGCACGCAATTTTCACTTATTGACAGCACGGGAGCCATTACCATCACCAGCGATTCACTTACCTATTATACCCCAAAAATCGGGGACAGTATCTTGATTCACGGTGAAGTAAGGCAATTTCTTGGGGTCACACAATATATGGCAGATACCATTATCGTGATCAGTTCCGGAAATAAGGTGAAGAAACCCACGGTTGTCACGGCACTTAGCGAAGCAACAGAATCTGACCTTGTGGAAATAAACAATGTGCATATCATAGATACTGCCCAATGGAAGGCTTCCGGAATATATTTTGATGTAAAAATAGCCAACGCAAGTGACACCTTTGTAATGCGTGTGAGCAGTCTAACAGATCTGTTCTCCAAACCACAACTGAACGA
>Ga0206900_1013_pt2 | contig 49588 bp, 45 predicted proteins | sample Alteio_BWOrgHeat_46_FD_153235 | JGI IMG/M metagenome (GOLD analysis project Ga0206900, IMG submission 153235) | Enriched cells from forest soil in Barre Woods Harvard Forest LTER site, Petersham, Massachusetts, United States -... | ecosystem: Environmental > Terrestrial > Soil > Temperate forest >... | reverse complement strand
ACATCACGGGTCAAATCAAACGGACGCCGGGCTTCCGCCCGGCAAATTCGGATGGCTTCGCTTTCCCGCTGGTCTTCCGGCACCCTGCTCAAATCATTCAGCGGCATGGCCAGCGAAACCGAAGGCTCAATGACCTGCACCGGATGCCCCCCTTGCGACTCGAAACGAGTGCGCAACATTTCGTGGCGTCGCAGGATTTCATGCAAACACCGTTGCAACACCGCTGTATTCAGAATCCCTTTTAAGCGCAGTCCAAACGGTATGCTATAGAGAGGACTGCCCGGCTCTAATTGATCGATAAACCACAAACGCTCCTCGGCAAATGACAGAGGAAGTTCGGCTTTGCCCGAAGACCCTTCCGTGTTGATCCGCTTGCGCGGTGGAATCACATTCTCGGGTACAGATTTGCCGGCGGCACCTTGCAGGCGCCGTTGAAGCAACTGTAATTTCTCCGGAGAAAGTCCTTTTTCTAACATGACGTTTTTGTTTATAAATTTATGATCGGGCCATCGCTAATTTTTGGAAATCATTTGCTTCACTTCATCATCATCCATGTTCTCGATTTGGGCGATGATGTCCGCTCTGACCGCTACGGAAATTTTTGCAATGGTGGGGCTTTCAAAGAAATCTCTTAACGTCAGATTACTTTCATAGGCAGCCCTGATCCGGGAGACAATTTGCATCGCCAGCAAGGAATGGCCGCCCAGGTCAAAGAAATTTTCCTCGACGCCAATGGGGGCAATTCCTAAAACCTCAGTCCAAATATCGGCGACGGTGCGTTCCACTTCGTCTTTCGGTTCTTCGATCTTCAGGTGGCTTCGATTCACCAGGGATTTAGGCCGTCCCGCACCCGGAGAGCCCGGTTTGGAAGAAGGCAAAACCGCCCGGGATTGTTCCATGACCAAATCAAGGTCTTCGGGGCAGACGACAATTTGAGGAGCTTTCGCCACGAAGGCACGCTTCAGGGCTTCGATGCCATCGCGGGTTTGGATTCCTTTTTGCAATGCTTGATCCCTCCAGTCCTCCACGCCCATTTGCGCTTTCATGTCCGCCAGGATTCCAACTTCCCGCCAAATCGGCCAATTGATGTTGATCACCCGACAATTTCTTTCCGCCTGGAAGTAATAAGCGAACGCATCCATGAAAGCGTGGGCGGCACAGTAGTCAACGTGCGCAAAAGGCATCGTCACGGAAGACAGGGAGGAGACCAGCCCCAGAAAGTCCAATTTGATATTTTTCAACGCTTCGGCCAGCACGAGACTGCCGTTTATTTTTGGTGAAAAAACTTTATCCGCAGCTTCGCGCGTTTTGACCTGCATTAAACCCACACCAATAATTCCCGCGGCATGAATGACCCCGTGAATGGCCCCGTGCTTTTGTTGTATCTCCGCAATGACCCGGTTCATGCCCGTCTGGTCCGCAACGTCGCTCGTAAAAACATCCACTTCGCCGCCTAAAGCCTCAATTTCCAGGAGTGCTGAAACAATGCGTTTATCGGAATCAGATAAATCTCCCGCGGCCAGCCGTGTTTGCCAGCTCGATTTTTCCGGGAACGGCGTTTTTTTAATGAGAGCCAGCCTGGCCTGGCAGGTTTGTGCCAGATATTTTGCAATGGCGAGGCCAATGCCGCCGGTTCCACCGGTGATAAGATAAACTCCGCGCGGTCTAAGACCCAGTGCGCGTATTTCTTCAGCGGCGGTTTGCGCCGGCAAAGCCGCCAGCTTTTTGGGTTGAAACGTTCTTTGCCAACGATATTTCCCGCGATAAGCAATGACCTCGCCTTTGGCCGGATTCTGAAATTCGCTCAAAAGACGAAGAATCATTTCATCCGGATCTTGAAGAGACGATGGTGTCATCGGCAAATCAACCGAGAAGCTCGCCACATTGGAATATTCTTTTGGCATAACGCCACTGATACCCAACACCGTGGCCATGACGGGATTTAATTTTTCCTCGCCCGTCACCTCATGAATTTGGCTGGTCGCCACACCCAGGCGGATCGGCATCGAAATTTCCTGTTCGCCAATGGCTTTCGCAAGGCTCAAGAGACTGTAAAAACCAAAATCCTGGCTTGATGCATCATAACCGGCGTCGGGGGATTTTACGCCGATGGACAGCGGTCCCAGATGCACGATGTTTAAGGATTTTTTCAAGCCGATTTTCAGGTTTCCAAGCAACTTTAAATAGTCATCCAGACAATCGGCGCAAATTTCATAAGATTCAGCACTTCGAGCAGCAAATGACTTGCCAAAAAAGGCGCAGGCCACGCTCGCGCCCCGCTGTTTTAGAATGGATGCCAACCGGTCGGCGAAGTCGGATTTTTCTCCAATAATGAGCCAGGAAGTCTCATTGTCAGCATTATCTGGAACATTCGCCGAAAAAATGGTCCTCTCCCATGTCGGGACATAAAACCAATCGGTCAAATCGGTTTTGACCGTCGAGGTTGATGCTCGTTCGCCGGAAGATTCGATCCAGTATCTCTGTCTTTCAAATGGATAGGCCGGCAAAGAAATTTTGTGCCGTTCCGGCCTTGAATCGAGTTTTTCCCAGTCAATTTCGATTCCGGCAAGCCAAAGTTTTCCGACGCCGTTCAAAATGAAATCAGGATCTGATTCATTCTCATAATCGTGGCGTAACGATGACAACGCTTGGGCACCCTCCACGGCGTTGCGCGCGGGATGTTGCATCGCCAGCACGCCGAGCGTATGGCCGGGACCCATTTCCAGCGGCAGACAATTCGGGATGCGCCACAATTGCTCCAGCGCATTGCTGAATCGGGCGGTGCGGCGTGCCTGGTCGGCCCAGTAATTCGGATTGCACGCCTGTTCCGGCGTAATCCACGTTCCGGTGACGTTGGAAATAAACGGAATGCGTGGGGCATTCAGGCGGACCCGTTTTATTTCCTGGACGAACGGATCAACGATCGGGTCCAGCATTCGCGAATGAAAGGCATGGGCATTTCGCACTGGGCGAAAAATAACTTCCTGTTCCGCCAGTTGCTTTTGGAAATCGCCCATCTTGGAAACCGGGCCGCTCACCACGCAGAGATTGGGGCTGTTGATCAGTGAAATCGACAATTGCCCGCTGAGCATCGGAAGCAATTCTTTTTCGGGCAGCATGACGGCGAGCATGGAGCCCTGAGGCAGCTCATTCGCCAGCTTCGCCCGGGCGGCGATCAGCTTCAGAGCATCTTCCAGTGAGAATACCCCCGCTAAGCATGCTGCCACATATTCGCCCATGCTATGGCCCACGATCCGGTCCGGTTGGACGCCCCAATGCATCCAAAGCCGGGCCAATGCATATTCGAGTGAGAAAAGTGCCGGTTGGCAATAGATCGTCTGGTCCAGCTTTTGAGCTGCTGCATCTGGCGCCGCGTCCGTGCCGCGTCCCAGCATCCGCTTTAAATCAATTCCCCGAGGCGCCGACGGCTTCTTCGGAACGTGATCGCGCGGAAATAAAATTTCGCGGATATCGACGCCAAGGAGTGGTTGCAAAATTTGGGCGCAACGATCTATTTCCTGGCGGAACACCTCGAAATGTTCATAAAGCCCATGCCCCATTCCCACATAATGGTCGCCGACGCCGGGTAATAGAAAAACCACCGGTCGGGGCGACGTCCCCTGCATCGGAATTTGCTTTTGCGAATCCAGTTTTTGGAATGCCGCCGCTGCTTCATCCGCATTGCGGCAGACGGCAAAACGGCGACAGGGAAATTCGCGTCGCCCCGTTTGGAGGGTATGAGCCGCATCGGCCAGGGAAAACGCGGGATGATCTGAACCCAAAGCCTTCGCGAGATTTTCCGACATCGCGTCAAGCGCTGACGAAGTTTTCGCGGAGAGAATTAAAACCTGTGGTATGCCCGAATCTTTCACCGGTACAGCAGCGGGAGCTTCTTCCAAAACAACATGGGCGTTCGTGCCACCCATTCCCGTGGACATCACTCCGGCCCGGCGGGGCTCGTCACCCCGATTCCATTCCATCGCCTGCGCGTTTACATAAAACGGAGTTTCAGGAAAATTGATTTCCGGATTGGGCTTGGAGTAATGCAGCGTCGGCGGAATGCGGCGATGCTTGAGCGCCATGGCCGTCTTGATAATTCCCGCCATGCCCGCCGCGGCATCCAGATGTCCCACGTTGGTTTTAACCGAGCCGATCGCACAAAACCCCTTCCGTTGCGTGAAATTCCGAAAAGCCTTGGTTAGAGCAAAAACTTCTATCGGGTCTCCCACCGGCGTCCCCGAGCCATGGGCCTCGATGAAGGAAATGCTCTCTGCGTCCACATCTGCATTCGCCATCGCCTCAACAATCACGTCTGCCTGGCCGTCCACACTCGGTGCGGTATATCCAGCCTTTCCGGAACCGTCGTTATTAACGGCAGAGCCTCTGATCACGGCGTAGATTTGATCGCCCTGTGCCAGGGCATCCTCCAGCCGTTTCATCACAATCACACCACCACCGCTGCCGAAGACAGTGCCATTGGCGCCCGCATCAAATGCGCGTACGTGGCCGTCCGGAGAAACCACTCCGGCGCCATCGTAAAAATAACCCGCGCGATGCGGTACCCGCACCGAAACCGCCCCCGCCAGGGCCATGTCAATTTCTCCATTCAGAAGGCTCTGCCGTGCCAGGTGGATCGCCACTAGCGAAGTTGAGCAGGCGGTTTGGACCGTGATGCTCGGCCCGCAGAGTCCCAGTTTGTACGAGAGCCGGGTTGCGAGAAAATCTTTGTCGTTGACCGTAAGCGTTGGAATATAATCTTCAGCAAACCGGGCATCCAGGCCGCGATTCATAAAATAGGTGTTCATCGCCGAACCGGCGAACACTCCCGTTCGCCCGGGATAACGTTTTGTGTCGCACGCGGCATCTTCCAGCGCGGTGTAGGACAATTCGAGCAGGAGCCGGTGCTGCGGATCCATGGCCGCCGCCTCGGCCGGGGAGAAACCAAAGAACGCCGCGTCAAAAAGGCCCGGGTCGTCCAGCACGGGAGCGGCCTTTACGTAGTCCTGTCGCGCCAGCGTAGCCGCAGAAACGCCCGACTCCATCAATTCCTGGTCCGAAAACCGGGCGATAGACTCAACCCCGCCGATCAGATTTGCCCAGAATTCTTCAAGATTTCGGGCTCCCGGGAATCGGCAAGCCATTCCGATAATCGCGATATGGCTATCCATAACCTCCCTGTATTTTAGCAGAAAATTGGACTTCCGGCAAAGCCTTTCGGTCAGCTTTACCATTAGCATTTAACGGGATCTCGCTGATTTTTTCAAAATGACCGGGCACCATGTATTCGGGAAGATAACGTTGGAGATGTTGCTTCAGGGCATCTACTTTGATGTCTTCTTTGCCCACCAAATAAGCGACGATCAAAATGATGCTTTCCGAAAATTTTTTCGTGATCACAACACAGTCGGTAATTCCCGGGAAGGTCCGGATCGTATTTTCGATTTCTCCCAGCTCAATTCGCAAACCGCGGATTTTTACCTGGTGATCTTCGCGCCCCAGATATTCGATGTTTCCATCCGGCAACCAGCGCGCCAGATCGCCCGTGCGATAAATCCGCTCGCCCGGCACCGCCGGATGCTCCAAAAACCGCTCGTTGGTTAATGGCGCATTGTTCAAATAACCTCGCGCCAGTCCTACCCCGGCCAGGCAAAGCTCTCCCTCCTCGCCAATCGACGCCTGTCTTCCGTCCTTAATAATGTAAGCCCGGATATTCTGGATCGGACGGCCAATCGGAATCCGGCTAATCTCGCCATTGGTGGGACAATCAAAAAAGGTCACATCAACCGTTGCTTCGGTGGGCCCATAAAGATTTATGAGCCGGCAGGCGGTGGCTTGCCCGATAATTTGATTGAACATCCGGACATGGGCCGGACTCAAGGCTTCGCCGCTGGCGAAGACGTAGCGCAACGACGACAACGCCGTCTTTACCTTGTCCTGCTTGCCGTCCAGGTAATCGAGGAAAACATTCAGCATGGACGGTACAAAATGCAGCACGGTCACTTTATGTTTTTTGATCGTTTCTACCAAGGCCAGCGGAATTTTCTCGCCACGTGGCATGAGCATGCATAGCGCTGCCCCTTCAATCGCCCACCAAAAAAGCTCCCAGACGGAAACATCGAAACAGAACGAAGTTTTTTGCAACAGCACATCCCGGTTATCAATCGGATACGCACTTTGCATCCAGTGAAGACGATTCACCACCGACCGGTGCTCAATCATGGCGCCTTTGGGTTTCCCCGTGGAGCCAGAAGTATAAATCACATAGGCCAGATCGGTCGGTTGATTGACGAGAGTCGGATTTGAAACCGGCCCCGTATATGTCTGTGGCTGCTCAAGATTGATATGCGTCAGGCTTGCCGGCGCTTTGGAAGCCGTCGCGGCATGGACCAGCAAAGTCTTCACCCCGGCATTCTCTAACACGTACTGAAGCCGGTCCGGCGGATCATCCGGCGAAAGCGGCAGGTAAGCGGCCCCGGCTTTGAGGATGCCAAAAATCCCGATAATCATGGCAAACGACCGCTCTACCATGATTCCAATGATTTGTCCCGGTTGTACGCCCTGGCTTCGCAATAGGTGGGCGACCTGGTTCGCCCGCTCATTCAATTGTTCGTAATTGAAAGTGGATGTTCCCCAATACTTGTCATGGTCGCAGATAAGCGCGAGCTGCGACGGATGTTTTTGTACCTGCGCTTCGATCAACTCATGCAAGGTGACCTGGTCGGGAAATTCGCGCGCGGTGCGATTAAACGCCGCGATCTTGTCCAGGTCAGTTTCAATCGTTTGAGTCATGGCGCGCTGGGCTTGGTAACCGGCTGTTGGCGGGAACGTTTTGGGGTCTCGTTAATGAAACTCTTTCCCAGAATAAATTCATGTACCTGTGTAGTTCCCTCGATGATCTCCATGATTTTTGCCCCGCGATAAAAACGCGCTGTCGGCGATGATTCATGGCAGCCGGAGGCGCCACGGATTTGGACGGCGTCCGAAGCAGCCTGGACCGCCGCGCGCGAAGCGAAATATTTGGCGATGAAGGCTTTGGTATAGGCATCCGGCGAGCCTTCGTCTTCGGTTCGGCAGGCGCTCCAGCACAAAAGTTTGGCGGCCTCCAGGTTGGTGCCCATGTTCGCAATCAGAGACTGGATCATCCCAAAATCACCCACTTTTTGGCTGCCGACGTTCCGCGACGCGGCGTGGGCGGTGCTTTCTTCAAAACATCCGCGCAGAAGTCCTAGTGACGAACAGGCTGTGCTGATTCGTCCATAGTGCAATCCCACCGGCGCGATGTGCGACAAGGCAAAGCCGGGTTTGCCAACGATGTTAGCCGCGGGGATCGGCACATTGTTAAATTTAAGCCGGGCCAGGCCGGCGGCGCGAAACCCCATCAAATCGTAAATTGGTTCGATTTCAAACCCTTCGCTGTTTCTCGGTACCAGGCAAGCAATGGGTTTCTGGTCCAGTTTGCCAAAAACCAGGAATACTCCGGCTTTCTGGCTGCTCGTAACCCATTTTTTTTGACCGGTCAAAATCAATTCGTCGCCGCGCCCCGAGCGTCGAAATTCTGTGGTCATGGATTGCAGGTCGCTTCCCCCACCGGGTTCAGTCAACGCAATTGCCCCTATGATTTCTCCCTTGGCCAGCGGCGGCAGCCATTTGCTCTTCTGCTCGGCCGTTCCCCATTTCAGCAGTGCTGACGAAATCATGGATTGGACCGTGACAATGCCTGTGAATGCCGAGTCACTCCGCCCCAGGGCTTCGTTAAGCAATCCAAAGGTGACCGTGTCCCAGCCCTGACCACCCAATTCCGGTGGAATATTAGCGCCGAGATAGCCCGCGCGACCCAATTCAGCAACCGCGGAATCCGGTATTTCCTGCGCGCGATCCCATTCGCCCGCAAACGGCTCAACCTTGGCCGCCGCGAATTCCTGGAACTCCGCGTATCGCTTGCTCTGTTCGCTGGTTAAAAACATTTTCTACTTCGTCTTTATCGTCTTGCGGGCCACAAATGCCGCCGTCGCATTGATGGATTTGAAATTCTCGATATCGAGATCATCCATGCCAATTTCGATGCCAAATTTGCGTTCAATAAACGTCGTCAGTTGGACCGCAAACAACGAGTTGATCAGTCCGGATGCAAAAAGGTTTTCATCGTCGCCAACCCCATCAATATTGACGGCGTTATTGATGAAACTCCGGATGGTTTCTTTCACGTTATTTGAAACATTTTCGCTCATAAAAATTGCGTTAACTCTGTTCGCTGGAATAAACGTAAAATCCGCGGCCACTCTTGCGCCCGTAATGGCCGTCCTCCACCATCTTCCGCAGCAACGGGCAACAACTGAATTTAGGATCCTGGAACGAATCGTAGAGGACATCCAGCGACCGCATCACCGTGTCCAGACCAATCAGGTCGGCGGTTTCGAGCGGCCCCATTTTATGGCCGAAGCATTTTTTAAAAATCGAATCAATCTGTGCCGCCGTTGCGAGGCCGTCCTGGAACACAAACGCCGCTTCGTTCATGAAGAGATGCGAAATCCGGTTGGAGACAAAACCCGGCAGGTCGCCGACGACGATGGCTTCTTTCTTTAATTGCCCAAGCAGTTCTGTGACCGCGGTCAAGGTCTCCGCCGAAGTCTGGCTGCTGCGAATCACTTCCACCGTTGACATCATATGCACCGGGTTCATGAAATGCATACCCACTACTTTGTCCGGACGTTTGGTGACCCCGGCAACTCGCGAAATGGGAATGCACGAAGTATTCACGCCAAAATAAACATTGGCCGGCGCAATCCGGTCAAGTTCCTCATAGACCGGTTTCTTGACCTTCCAATCTTCCGTGACGTTTTCGATAATAAATTCGCAGGCCGAAACATCGGCGAGCTTCGCGGTAAACGTGATCCGCGAAAGGATTTCGTCGCGTGAGAGTTTGGGAGCGCCCTTGGTGAACATCGGGGCAAGCCGCGCCGTTTGCAGGATATTGTCGCGCGCGGCCGCAAGGGACTTTTCCGAGACGTCTACGGCGATCGCGTGGAGATTGTGCAGGACCAAATCCACCACCAGGCCCGAGCCGATGTTCCCAACGCCAATGATGCCGACGGTTTTGAAATTCATGGCCGGACCTTTCTCAAATGTGGTTTCATCGTGGGAATAAGGTTCCGGTTTACTAGGCAAGTTTTCGGGATAGCTGTTTTCTCCTTCTGGCTCCGCGCTCAAGGGCTGCGTTCACCGATCCCCCGGTGGTTTTTCCCGGTTCCAGTTTCTCAGACAAAAGCCGCACGGTCGGACATTCAAAAATGTTGACGATGGATAAATGGAGATTCAGCTCGCGCCGGATGGCGGCGACAATTTGGACCGCTTTCAATGACGTTCCGCCGGCATCATTAAAATTATCATTCATGCCCACGCTCGGGTTGCCGATGACCTTTCGCCAGATGCCCAGGATTTTCCCCGCGAGCGTGGCCGGCAATTCCTCGCCTGGCGAAGGCGCGCCATTTTCTGCCGCGCGCAATCTGTAAGCCTCAATGGCCGGACAAATTGTTTTACCGTCGTTCAATTCATCGGCAACCCGTTGAAATTTCTCAGACAATCCCGCGAACGCCACCGCCGAACGGGGCCTGGATTTTGTTTTAGAAGAATCACTTCCCCCGGCATCTGCCTGGTTTGGCTGGCCCGAATCCGGATGGTAGCGAAGACCCGCAATTTTTTCGGCAGGGAGCCGGATGATGGTCTCCTTGGCTGACATTTCCATGAATTCAGCGCCGATCGTTTTGATAAATTCCCACGCGGGCTGATTTTTATCAGTGGCCCGGAAATGGAATTTGACCCGTGATTTGCCCTGCTTCAGTGCCCGTTGGCCAAATTGAGCGAGAACTTGATGTTCGACGCCGCGGCCCAGGACGCGGCAGCTCAGAAGAAACGTGTCCACTTCGTAGCTGTTGCCATTTTCGAAATAAATCAGCAGCCCCACCATGCCATAATCGCCAAATCGATCACTGACTTTTACTGCCAGGCAATGGCCGTTTTGCTTTTGGAGATAAAGGATGTCGCTCTCCGAACGCCGGATGGTGGTCCAGTTGAATTGGTTCGTCCGCTGGGTCAATTGCGAAACCCTGCCGATTTGGTCTGGCGAAGGTGTAAAAAGTTCCACCTGGACCTGGAGGCCATCAATAAAATCCTTCAAGGTAGAAACCTGTTCGCGGTATTTTTCGCGTTCAACGTTTTCCAAAACTTTTTGCGTGCGCGTGCGGTCCTCTTCGGTCACCCGCAAATGGTCAAAGGCCCAAACGTGGGCGAGGAACTGGGGCCATTTTGCGGTTTCAGACGGCAATTGCAGCGTCAGGACTTCCGGGCATTTGGCGCGCACTTCGGCGCATTCCACCGGATTGTCGTCAACCAAGATGAAGCTGCCCAATCCCAGGTTGAGTTCACGCGCGAGGGATTTGAGATTGTCTGATTTCGGAGACCAATTGACTCGCCGCGCCGCGAAGTGCTCGGGCTTCAAAATCATGTTTGGATTTCGTGTGAACACAGCTTCGACATCCACCTCGCTGTTTTTGCTGCAAACACAAAGCAGCATGCCCGCTGTCATTTGCTCGATCATGAACTCCTGCAACGCGCGATGTGCGGGAGTGACCGACACGCCCAGCGGCCCTTCTTCCCCGCAAACCCCGCTCCAAAGCGTATTATCGCAATCAAGCACGATCACTTTGTGCGGCGCCCGGCGCAGGCTTGTTAACGTCCGAAATAAACTGCTGCCGATGGCGGCAAAACCTTCCGGCGTATACGGCATATGGCCGAGATGATTGGCATGGGAATCGTGAAATTCGTTCGTTTGATAACGCGCAAGGATGGACGCTGAGCCAATCACCTGGATGTTCGAAAACTCACGAAGCCTGGCTGATAAATCATTTTCACCCTCCGTGAGCGCTTGCTTCGCCTCCGCATCGAGATTTTTCTGTTCCGGCGGGCACAGGCACAGAATCGTCGGGGTATTGGTGGCGCGCGTAAATGAACCCGCCGCCTCGACAAACTCGTTGATCCTGTTCTGCAAGTCTGCCACCGTCTTATTCGAGGTTTGCCTCGCTCCATTCCGCGATTCGCTTTTGCGCCTGGCGTAAACGTTGAACAATCCCGAACCGGTAAGCAGTTTTTCTTCCTCCACCGCGCACTGGAATCCTTGCTTCGTCAACAATTCCTGGGCCTCTTCCACCGCGCGCCGGGTGCGGTCATGGACTTCGATCACCACCTGGTCAATTAATCGCCAGGTGCTGTCATCAATCCCGTGAAGAATTTCCAGTTCGCATTTTTCGGCGTCCACTTTGAGCAAGTCAACGCGTCCCAAATTATTTTGACGCAGGATTTCCGGAACAGAAACCAGCGGGCACTCAAATGTCTGCTGGTCCATACGGTCCGCCATGAGTTCTTCGACATATTCGTCCACCGGCTCGGCCGTGTTTCCCAGCTCCCCCCGCACCATGTTCGCTACCACCGCCTGGATGGCTTTCCGATCTTCTTCCGCGGACGGATGGAAACTCGAGAAGACCGACGATTTGCCATAGAACGTAAGCGTTGCTGAACCGTTCTGGCCGGAAACCCCGGCATTGAACGCATGGAGATTCGGCCCATAGGCCTCAGAATTCGCCTTGAGCGCCCGGAAAGCAATTGGGCTTGGTTCATAGGAATAAACCGAAGCCTTCGGACATTGGCTGCGCACAAAGAGCGAGAAAAGCCCAATGTTAGCTCCAATATCAACCACGATCGCATTATCCGGCAAATGAATGCCATGCCTCAAATAGCACCGGTCTCCAAAAATTTCCTGATAAACGTATTCCGTTTCGTGGCGGTTCAAATGTGCGATTTCAAGGCCGCCGGGAAGTGTGTGTCGCCCAAGATTTCCAAAACACGCAGCGGCTTTTTCCGGGCTGATTTTTAGATGGTTCGCACCGCCATCGGCAACCCAGTCTCCCAGGTTTAAAAGAATGGCGTTCACGCCATCTTTATTTTGGCGCATCTGGCTGGACGGGTTCAGCAACTCCTGAAAAACCTGGTTGTAAGGCGCAAAACTGACTTGTACCGGAAATCCAAAATAATCTCCCCAGAATTTCAGTGAATCTGCTACCGGCTCGGTGGTGAACGTCGAAGCGACGACAATTTGAGTTTTGTTCGTTTCAGCGCCCTTTTTGGATTCAGTTCGATCCAGATAAGCAAACCGGACTCCGCGCAATTGTAAATAACGTGCGCCCGCATTATCGAAGACATCAAGATCGCCAACCCGCCCTTCAACCTCCGGTCCATTTTTTGGCCGCAACCGCGCATGAACCCACGCTTCCTCGGGGAGGGTGCCCTGGGATAAAACGATTTCTTCAATCCCTTTTAAAATAAATGTCTGTCCCTGGTTGAGAAACAAGGCCGGCAAAACCTGCACCGCTCCATCCACAAAAATCGGGTCCAAATAATCTCTTCCGGCATCAGCTTTGTTTCGCTGCACACATAACCGTCCTAAAGCTTCCTCACCGGATTGCCAGACTTGCCGTAGGTTCTGGAAATGAGGTCCGTACTGGTTGCCGTTTTCCCGAAGCCGGCAATAATAATCCCCCTGGTCTCCATGATAATCAGCCCGTTGTTGAAACGTCTCGATGGAAAAATTGGTCGCAGTCGTTTTTGCGAGAGCATTACCGCCACCCTCAATTTCAAGCGTCGCACAAGGCTGTCCGGTGCCGGCCTCGCTAAACACGTATTGGACTGTTTGGTTATCCAGCCACTTGGCTTCGATGGATAGAGTGACATTGCGGTCCAGTAATATAACCGGATTCAGAAATTGGATTCGTTTGATGCCTCCCACCGTGGCGTGGAGTGATTCGATATGAATGCGGAGAGCCTGCTCAATGTAAAATGATCCCGGTACCACAACGATGTCCTGAAAACCGTGATCACTTAGATACGGGAAGAGAGCCGGACCGACCTCAACCAAAGTTGAGTGCTCAGCCAAAAAGTCCGTAGAAGAGGCTGGCAATTCCTGAAGCATGGGCGTCCATGTTCCGGCAACATCACTCTTTATCTGTTCTTTGACGTTCATTCAGTTTTTTAGGCCACTTCAGACACTTAATCAGTCTCTATAAAATAAAAATACAGAATATCCGGCTGCCCGCATACACCCCGGGCCGGGTTAGGTTTTCCAGTTATTCTCTACTAATTGCCTTAAAAAATGCCTGTTATGGCGACAGCGCCTGTCTCGAATCATTTGAATCTTTGTTATATTCGGGTTCATCGCCAAAAGCCGTGTTTCCAAGCCTGTAATATCGCGATAACAAGATTGCAGATGGTTGATATTTCGTCTAGGGGAAAAATCCTACAACATCGTCGGATTTAATTGATTTTATGTGACTTATGTCATTTTTCGGGAATCAATCCGGTAATGTCCGGATAGTCGAAAACCATTGTAAATACGGGAGTTTCGGGTCCTGAGAAGACAATCCGCCTAAAGTAAAATGCTAGTGGAACTAAAAGTAACCGACCCGGCCCAATAGTGCAGTAACTAGGCCTAAAACCGATAGTGCAACCGTAACCAGAAGCGGGCCTAGACTGCTCCTGTTTCTATCCAACATACCGCGTAACGAATCAAGGCGTTGTCTGTCTTAAGCTTTAACTTCTTCCGCACTTGCGTGCAGTGGGTAGCTACCTCTTTGCTTTTGAGGCCCAGCCGGTCGGCTATCTCATTGTTATTTTGGCCGCGGCCGAGTAACTCCAGGACGTTCAATTCCAAATCCGTTAAATGATCCAGCGGACGGTCCTCCGGCTTGGTTTCGGGCTTGGTCGAAACCTGGACTTCCCCGACCATGACATCTTCGCTCACATAGATATGGCCATCCAGGACGTCCCGGATCGCGCTGATGATTTCATCCGGGCTTTCCTCTTTCATGATATAACCGTCACCGCCCGCCCGGAGCACCCTGTCGGCATAGAGCGCTTCGTCGTACATCGAGACCACCAGCATCTTCACCGGCAATTTCAACGACCGCACTTTCTTGATCAGGTCCAGCCCGCTTTTGTCCGGCAGTTCCAGGTCAACCAATACCAGATCGGGTTTGAATTGCTTGATGCCCTTGAGTCCCGTTTCGAAGTCTCCCGCTTCGCCGCACACTTCCAAATTCTTTTCCGTGCTGAGCATTCGCACCAGCCCCTCACGAAAGACCGGATGATCTTCGACGATAAAAACACGGCGATTCGTACTTTTTTTCTTAGGGCTCATATCCTGTTTGGGTGATGAATTTTATCAACCGTTGTCTTGCGCAAAATAGCTTCGTCCCAAGAAAAGTCAATTCTGCTCATAGTCTTACTTAAACTTTATTCGTATATGGAATTCGCACTATGATCGTCGTGCCTTTTTTGAGCGTGGACGCAATTTCACAGTTTCCTCCCAGGGACAAAGCGCGCTCCCGCATGTTCGTCAATCCCAGCCCGTGGCCTTTTTCTTTTTTGTTCAGGCTGATCTTTTTCGGATCAAACCCGCGCCCGTCATCCTGGATTTTCAATTGGATGCTGTCGTTCCGGAGGCCAATCCGCAATTTCGTCGTTTTGGCGTGCGCATACTTTTCAATGTTGTTAATCGCCTCCTGCACGATGCGGAAGAGCGTCAACTCAATCCCCGGCGGCAAACGGTTCTTGGCCGGCAATGTAATCCGGCACTGCACCTGCACGCTGGTTCGCGACTGAAAATCCTTGCAAAGACTTTGGCACGCCGCAGAAAAACCAAGGTTGTTTAAGTCCGCCGGATGCAGGTTGTGCGCAATCCGCCGGTTTTCTTCCAGCGCCTTTACCAGGAGGCCGTTGCATCGTCCCAGGATCTCCCGCGTCGCCGCCTGGAACGCCGGCAGGCTTTCCTGCGCATTCCGGATCCTCATTTTCACCGACGCAATAATCTGGTTCACGCCGTCGTGCAATTCACGCGCCACGCGCGAGCGTTCCACTTCCTGCGCCTTGATGATGCGCTGCGGCAGCGACCGCAATTCCTCCTCCGCGCGTTTGCGCTGCGTGATGTCGCGGATATAAACCGTAAACGTCGGCTCGCCCTTCAATTTAATTCGCGTGATCGTGAACTCCGCGTAAAACCGGCTCTTGTCCGCCCGCAACACCGGCAGCTCGATGCGGCTGCCCACCGCCGGGCCTTTCTCGCCCGAAAAATGGTTCGTCAACCCGTCCTGGAACCACGGCCGCAATGACGGCGGAATGATCTCAATGATATTTTCGCCCACCAGCTTGTGACGCGAATGCGTGAAAATGCTTTCTGCCGCCGAGTTCAATTCAATGATACTGCCCGTGTGATCAATCGTGATGATTGCATCCAGCGCCACGCGCATGATCGCGCTCTTGCGCGCTTCGTTTTCCCGCAGCGCGTCCCACACCTGCTTGCGCTCCGTGATGTCTTCCGCGATGCCGACCACGCGATAAACCTTTCCCGATTCGTCCTGGATCGGAAACGCCCGGTCCTGGATCCATCGGATGGCCCCGTCCGGGCGCAGGATGCGATACACCTCGTCGTACTTGCCCGAAACCTGTTTCGTCAGGGCCGCATCCGTGATGCGCTGCCGGTCTTCCACGTGAATCGCGTGCATCCATTCCCGGGGAGACGCATAAAGCTCTTCCACCGTCCTTCCCCAGATTTCTTCGTAGGCCGGGCTTACGTAAATCATTTCTTTTTTGGAGACGTCCGTCATCCAGAAGACTTCGCGAATGTTGTCCGCCAATTGCCGGAACCGTTCTTCGCTGTCGCGCAGGACTTTTTCCGCCTGTTTGCGCTTGGTAATGTCGCGCGCCACGCACACCAGCCCCGCCGTCTGGCCCGCCTTGTCCGACGTCACTGTCGCGCTCAACTCCACGTTCACCGGCTCGCCGCTTTTCTTAAGCATCGTGTATTCCACGTTGCGGATGATCCGGTTTTTCAGGATGGAAATGTCCGCCTTGATGCGTTCCCCGGCGGGAATCAGCTCCAGCACGCTCTTGTTTAGCAATTCATTCGCGCTGTCGTAGCCCAGCATTGCCACCGCCTGCGAATTGACGCTGATCAGCCGGCCCAGGGGAGAAATCAGGCAGATCGCGTCCGGCAAAATATCGATCAGCCGGCGATAATGCTCCTCACTCGCCCGCAGCGCCGCCGTGGTGTCCCGCAGGCGCAACAGCGTCCGCACCCGCGCCAGCAATTCCCGCGAGCCAAACGGTTTCACCAGGTACTCGTCCGCCACCTGCAAACCGTCCACCTTATGGTCCACGTCCGTGGCTTCTCCCGAGCACAGCGCCACGAAAACATCCGCCAGGTGCGGGTCGCCTTTGATGCGTTTGCAGACCTCCAGGCCATTGATGTCCGGCAGCCGCACATCCAGCAGGACCAAATCCGGCAAATGCCTCTTCACCATGTCCAGCCCCTGCAACCCGCCCGTCGCCTCTTTCACCTCGTAACCTTGCGTCCGCAGGCAATCGGCAAATAACGTCCGGATATCCTCGTCATCATCCACGATGAGAATCGAATTCGTCCTGTTTAGCATGGTTTAATCATCTTAATTTTCCCGGTTTCAAGCAATCAAAATGCCATCACAGGGTGGGGCGAGAGTCTCTCGAGCCCTGACTTGGGCAAGATGAGAGCCACGCGTGGCAAAAAATATTTTTTTTCAAAACCACCTTGACTAGCCTTGACCAGGTTTGACTGGCCTTGACTACCCTTGACGCGCTGCTAGCCCCTGACTGCCGGGGCAGGGACAACGCTGCGATGTCCAAATACCCCCCCCCCCCGGGGGGGGCCTTGAATAGACTTGAATACCCTTGAATGGCCTTGAACAGGCTTGAAAGTTTTAGCCTAAGGCGTTCACTTTTGCCATCGCTCAGGTGTCATTGGCTGAAATAGAACGAGGCGCGCGTTCTAATCGAAATTTCTTGTTTCAAGAAAACCAATTTTTTTTAGAAATTCTCAATAATGCGGGACGGCAAAAAATCGAATTTTTATATCCTCCATATCCACAATCAGACGTTTCCAATCCTGGAGTCTGGTGTTGGACATATTTTTCTCCTCAACGCACAGTAGATAGGTTGCAAGCAATATATTCGGCAGCATTGTTTGGCTATCGGGAAGTTGTTGAAACATATTTTGAAAAATTAGCAAAACGATTGCCGCTTTACTCAATATTCCCAATCAGATTATCAGGGACAGTTTTTCCCATAAATAAGGCGGCCGTTTCCGAACATCTTCTCTTCTGGGCGACAGAGCCACACGCGAGTTGCTCCAGTGCTGAATTTAAACTGGGTTTACGCGAGGAAGGCTTGGCTTTTTATAAACAATGTTATTCCAGGTATACCGACCTATTGCAAAATAGAAAATTGCCAGCATGGTGTTGTATTTATGGAGGTGAATCGCCTGCCACCACATTTGGCCCGGATGATGCGGCAAAACTGGTTTCTAATTGGCTAAAAAACGATCTCAAGGCAGTTGGCTTTAATGTATGAAAAGGTAGTCCTGACACTCCCCAAAATTAATTTTCTGCCTCGCGTGAATAACTTGGAGTCAAGTTTCCATTGCAAAAGTTGAGGGTTGATAGTTGATTGTCGATGGCAAAACCGCTGAAAAGCGGCGTTGTTCTTTGACATGTTGCAGTGATGAGGCCGCGTGCGGCGACAGAATCGAAAGAATCTGTTTTTGATTCGGATAATTCCATTCATTCTGTCTAAAACGTTATGTCAAAGAACACGACGTGATTTAACATGTCCAACATGCGAGATCTTACCAGAGGTGCGGTTAAAGTCACAGTTAGTGACTACCGCAATCGTACATGTGACACGAAGGGCTCCGATTTACTCTCCTTTTAAGCTGGCCTTATCCAATTAATGCCCTAAGGTACTCTGACACGGCAAATGGAAACGGAAATCATCCTCAACCGCCCCTTCAAATAGGATTATGAAAGTTGAATCGAACTCTCTCCTAAGTGAATTTCAGAGTTCATGGTTTAGGAATTTTTTTAATTCGCCTTATTGGGGGGTTAAGCTCGCATTGGGTATGCAAATTGCCACGCTGGCAGTCCTGACGATTGCGTGGTGTGATGGGGCGCTCGGATTTGACCGCCAAATTCTTCCTGTCATGCATTTGGCAGATGGACAAAAGCAGCCGCTGATTCCTGTTAATCTAATTGGGGGCTATTTGGCTCAAGCTAACCATGGCTTCTACTTCCTGATCATTGCCCCGGCGTTCATAGTGGCTAGTGCTTATTTTTTAAGGGTGGCTGATGAAGCGTTGATAAAATTGATAGCGCAAAATCGGCTGCCTGCTTCAGGCCGTACATGGGTAGCCGAAACCAATCGAAAACTATTTCGATATGTTTTTTGGATTCTATTGGTAGTTGTGGGATACAAGGAATCAAAAATAGAATTCCCCAGCATCGGGCAAGCGATGAGGGGCGATACTCAATTGCATGGCTACGTCCAGGAACCCGCCCTGGGCAAATGGGCGGAAGAATTTGCCAAAGCAACTAACAAGTGGGTGATCCTGTCGGATGAAAATGGAATCGAAACTGTTCCAATGGAGGTGCGGCATTGCCTCCAGGCTGCCTCCCTGGGCACAATCAATCTTTGGCAAACGAACGGCGGAATTATCTTCGGCAGCACCACGAAAACATCGCAGGAATTGGAACTTGGGTTAATCGCTCAGGGTGATTATTTTGTAAATATGGATAAAGCCGTCCAGGGCAGGGATCCGCTGCTGGAATTGGACGTAAAAATTCTTCCCGGCCAAAACCGAAAGATCACATTTTTGCACTATTTTTTTGTCGCAAGTATGCTCATGGTCGAATGCACATTCCACGCCTGGGTTGGCTGGATGGCGTTAAAAACCATTTTTTGGGTGGTGATCATCGCCCGGCTGCTCCCGGGAAAAGATGGGATGTTAACGAGGTTCATCTTTGTTCGTTTGCTGTCGCAGAAGACGACTGACGCATTTGCAATCTTTACGACCGATCCTCGAAAAAGATTTGGTCTTTCGGACCTGAATACGCCATACAACGCGATAACTTTGTTGCTGGCTTTGGGCGCTTTTTCGCTGGCCCTCGTTATTACGGGAGGCGCGCCGCATGCAACCCCCGGGGACGTAATCGCGTTGACACATGAGGTTCAATCGCCGGTGATGGTGGGTCTCTGTGTGGTGTTGCCGGCCATGGTTGTGGCGATTGGTCCCATGTTTTTGTTTAGCCGAAGGCTTCGAAACGAAAGAAGCAAACGCCTTGCCGGGTTGGAAAAACAGATTGGTGAAAGCTATCAGGCAGAGAAAAATTTGGGCGAACTGGAGGAGCAACGGGAATTGGTAGAACAGCAGGCCTGCTGGCCGCGTAATGATGACACTTTTAAGTTTCTTGTCATTGCGACGCTCGCGTTTGCATTATTGCCCATTTTTCTGCATTTTAACTACACACCCAAAGGCGCTGAGGATTACATGAGTTTCGTGCGCTTTTGCAATAACGAAGCGCAGATGATGACGGATTCATTATTGCATTTGTCCACCCAACAAAAAAAACAGCCAATCGGGATTCGAGATATTCAAGTTCAAAAAGCGGAAAATCCGCGTTAAAATGGCTTATTACCTGCACGTACGATTGCGGTAGTCACTACCTTCCAATTTGTCCTCCCCTTGTGGTAAAATCCCCACGTTTGCCACGTACGACGTGGCAGGGTGGGTTAAACCCACGCCGTGTTCTTTGACATATTGCGGTAGTGCGGCCATGCATGGCGACAGAATTAATAGAATCGAAAGAATCTGTTTTTGATTCCAATTATTTTGTCCGCACCACTTGAATCGACAGTTAAGGCTATGCAAGGCTACGCAAGCCTTCGCAAGGGGGTCCCCCCTGGGGGGGTGCCTGCGGCGAAGGCTGTTTTTTTGGTTGGCCACAGAGTCACAGAGGTCGCAGAGACGGGGCTGAATCCAGAAGCTTACGGTAACTTACGGAAGGCTATAGAAGCCTATAGACAACCCCCCCGGGGGGTATTTCGGCGGTCATAGACCGCCGCTACAGCCCGCGAAAAGCTAGAATCCGTGTCTGTCTGTGTCCATCCGTGATTGAAAATTCGTGAAATTCGTGTCTCAATCTTCCTAATGAATCCGTTGCTTTGGTACGTGGCGCATACAAAACCGAGGTGCGAGAAGAAGCTGTTGCAGTTTTGCGGACGCAAAAACCTGTCGGCGACGCTGCCGTGCTATCGTTCGGCGCACAAGTATCGCGGCAAGACGGTGGTCTTTCAAAAGCCACTCTTTCCCGGTTATGTCTTCATCCAAATGCCGCGCGAACAGCGCAACACGGTTTTGCAGAGCGATCACGTGGCGAATCTCCTGGATGTTCATGACCAGGACTTGTTTGCCCGGCAATTGCACGAGGTCATGCTGGCGCTGGAAACGGATTTGGAGATCCGCCTGGCGCCGACGATTGGCGAGGGTGCGCGGGTGAAGATCAAGAGCGGCCCGTTGCGCGGCGTCGAAGGCTGGGTGGAAAAACGGCATGGCATGAGCGTGGTTTTGCTGCGCCTGGATTTCATCGGCCAGGCAGCGGCGGTAAAAATGGACGCGGGCGAGCTTGAGGTGATTTAAGGCGGGTGGCACCCGCTGGCCAATGCGCCTCCCGGCGCGCCCTCGGTTACGACGCCAAGTGTTTTACCAAATGAAGCTCCTTGCAAGCCAATGACAACGTTCTCCGCACTTAACTGAGTGTCGGCGCTTTGACGCGGACCAGTTTCGGCTTCGTCACGCGCGGACGGGAGATTTCCTGGCGCATATCGGGGTAATGCTGGCGTTTGATGGTCTTAAATTTCACCGGCTGGGCGCTCTTGACGGACTCATAGAGCGAGCGAATGATGCTCACATCGCGCAATCCTTCGATGCCGGAAGGTTCCGGCTCGCGGTTCTTCACGATGCAATCGGAGAAATAAATCAATTCCGGGGCAAACTGATCACGCAACTCGTAAAGTTCCCGGTGCATCCGGCCAGCTACAGTGACCTCAAGGATGGCGGGCACGGAATAGTCATAGGCGTGGATGGCGCGGAGCTTGCCTTTGGTCCCAACGACTTCGAAATCGGCAGTGGCCTCGGCCCCAAAACTGGCGGTAAATCCGGCCAGGCGTTCCTGGGGAAAACGAAGGATGGCCGCAGTCATTTCTTCGGTCTTGCGGAAACGCGGATCCGAACCGGCGGCGGAAAAGCAAAAGCCCTCGACTGGTTCATCGCGAAAGAGATAGCGGGCGGCGTTAATGCAGTAGATGCCGATGTCGTAAAGCGTGCCGCCGGCGTATTGGTGTTTGGTGCGGATATTTCCGGGGCTTACCTGCATGGTAAAAACGGAATTGAAGATGCGCGGGTCGCCAATTTTTCCCGAGCGAATGACTTCCATAGCCTTCAGGTTGGCGCGCTCGAAGTGAAGACGATAGGCGGTCATCAATTTGACGCGATTTTCCGCGCAGGATTTGATGATGTCGCGGCACTCGTCTTCGTTGACGGCCAGCGGCTTTTCACAAAGCACATGGATGCCGGCCTCAGCTGCGCGAACGCAATAATCGACATGTAAATTGTTCGGCAGGGCGATGTAGACGGCGTCAATGCCGCCACTGCGCAGGCAGAGCTCGTAATCGTCGTAGGTGAAACAATTCTCAACGCCGTATGTCTTCGAGAGTTCGCGCAATTTGATTTTGTCGTCAGACACGAGGGCGACGAGTTCCGAATTTTCCCGGGCATGCGCAAACGCCGGAAGAATGGCGTTTTGCGCAATGTGCCCCAGGCCGACGACGGCGTAACGAATCTTCCGGCGTGAAGCGAACTTGCGATGGTTATGATCGCGGGAATTACGCTGGTGGTAATGGGAAGTATGTCGCTTTTTCATGATTGGTGCTCCTGGTTATTGAGGAGGCATGTTTTGAGTCGGCGGCGGGTTTTGAACCGGCGGCGTGTTATTATTTTGGCCTGGGGGCGGATTGTTGATCACGGGCTGAGGGGTAGTAATCACCGGTTGAGGCGTGGTGCGCAATGGTTGCGGATTATTTATCACCGGCTGGGGTGTGTTGATGACCGGTTGCGGAGTATTCACGGTCGGCTGTGGCGTCATGGACGTCGGCGGCATGCTATTTTGATTTTCCCCGGGCGCTATGTTTCCATTGTTGGGGACGGTCGTACCGTTTGGCGCGGTCGTGCCATTGGGTGAGGTCAATGTTTTGTTCCGGTTCCGAAGGATGTGCCGGTTAAAGCGATTATTATTGTTGGCATTGGGAATCGTGGCCGTGCCGGGGTTGTTCAATCCATTGACGGTGTTTTGGGGGTTAACATTATTTTGCGGATTGACGGTGTTGGGATTGTTGAACCCGTTTTCGGCGCCATTATTATTAGGAGTGGTAGTGGTATTCGGATTTTGCGTTCCGTTCATATCACCGTTTGCATTACCGTCTTGCGGATTGACTGTATTGGGATTATTGAATCCGTTTTCAGCACCATTGGGAGCGGTGCCATTCACATTGCCGTTCATGTTATTGCCCGGAGCGACAGTGCCCGAAGAACCGGGTGCCACTGTGGTTCCGCGTGCACCACCGGCAGCCCCGGCAGAGGCGCCACCCGCAGAAGCACCGCCTCCGCCCCCGGCGGCACCGCCGGCTGCATTGCTTAGGTTACTCATCGCTGTAAAGCCAGCGATGACCAAATAGAAGAGAATTTTAGTTTTCATAATTTTATTTTAGCATCACAAGTGCCAAGGCCGTTGGAGAGACAAACCACCAAGGGGAGGGCATTTGTAAAATTACTCACTCGAAACAAACCGCATTTTGCAACCTCGCGTGAACGGTGTCGTGCATATTTTCGTGCTAATTAGCCTCTAATTCAAATTTTTCGATTGGCATAATGGTAGCTAAAACACACGCGAGCGAGGTGGCGCAAGGCATTCAGTGGTTATTTGGCGCGCCCATGGTTTTGAAATTTTATGGCCTCCCCAAAACTCAAGTCCTTATACCAGCATTTGATGGAAACATTTACGATTTGGAACGAGGCGAATGCGTCGGCTATGGGGGCGGCGGTGGCTTTTTATACTATTTTTGCGATCGCACCGTTGTTTATCCTGGTGCTCGCCCTGGCCGGTTTTTTGTTTGGGCATGAGGCGGCCCAACGCGAATTATACGGGCAAATTTCCGGGCTCGTTGGAAAAAACGGCGGCGAGGCAATTCAATCCATCCTGACGGCTGCTGACAAGCCAAAGGCCAGCCTCATCGCGACGGTGATAGGTTTTATCACACTTTTTGTGGGCGCCAGCACGGTCTTTATTCAGCTTCAACAATCACTCAATGCCATCTGGAATGTCCGTCCCAAATCCGCCGGCGTCCGCAGCTTTATCGTTCATCGGCTGCTCTCGTTCGCCGCGCTGCTGGGGATTGGTTTTTTGTTGCTCGTTTCACTCATTGTCAGTGCGGTGCTGGATGCCGCCGGAAAATGGATGAGTGGAATTGTACCGGCCCACGAAGTTATTTGGCACATTATCGATGCCGTTTTTTCCCTGGGAATTATCACCGTGTTGTTTGCGATGATATTCAAGATCCTGCCGGATGTCAAAATCGCCTGGCGGAATGTTTGGATTGGTTCGCTGATGACGGCATTGCTCTTCACCGCGGGGAAATTTCTTTTGGGCGCCTATCTGGGCCGAAGCACCCTTAGTTCCGCTTACGGGGCGGCCGGCTCATTTGTCGTCGTTTTGCTTTGGGTTTATTATTCAGCCCAAATTTTATTATTTGGGGCGGCGTCCATTCGCGTATACGCAAAACAACATGGTTCGCCGATTCAGCCGGCGGCTAATGCGGTCATGGTTACGAAAGAAAAGCGTTCACATTAACGACTCGGCGCCGGCAAAGGCGATGGTGCTGATCAGCGCATTGGCCGCCTGGCGCGAATCCAGCCGGGTATGTTGAACGACAATCGGCACGTCAGATTCGATCAAGCTCGCATAATCGGTTCCCCGGGGAATGGGGGCAGGATCGTTCAAGTTATTGAAGCGAACGTGTTTGGTGCGCCGCGGTTCAATGGAGATTTCATAAGGGCCGACGGGTTCGCAGTCCGCATAAAAAATCCAGACTTGCACATGGGCTTCTTCATCCGAGGCATTGAGCATACAAATGCTTTCGTGGCTCGTCATTTCCGGCTCCGGTCCATTGCTCGTTTCGGGAATATAACCTTCGCCAATCGCCCAGCGTTTATGGCCAATCGGCGCGAATTTTTTTGGTTCAGTGGGATTTGTTTTCATGAACGTCTCTTTGCAGATTTTTTAGCTAGATGTTTGCCAACAGGAAAAGGCTCTGAATTGCCACGGAGAAAATGCAAGTCGCAACTATTTGGGAGGAGGGCAATTGCAAACTGCACTTGGATTTGCGCCGCCTTTATATCGAATCATTTAAAATGCGCTGAAATAGAAGCCAAACCCCTTTCAAAGAAGTGGCAAGCTTTCAGCTAGGTGAAAAGATGGAAGGTGAGAGAGTGGGTTGGAAAGGTTGTGACAAAAATGACACGTACCAATTCAGCTACGGAAAGCTCACCTTCCGTTTTTTAATTTATATGATTGGGGGAGGCCCTGAACAATTTTAAATAGCTGTGGAAAAAGCAATCATCCACCCCGGAAAAGGCCTGGAAAGAGTAAAGAAAAAATACTCGAGACATTCCAGCGTGCGTGATGTTAATAAGCGCTATGGACGGATAATCCGCCCTTCTTCCCGGCGCAAAAAAACGAAGGCCATGAGGGGAGTCATCACGGTCAGGAAAAAACGGATCGTTCTTGGGTCAGTGATTGTTGCCCTGGCCTTTGGGTTGGGAGTTTGCCTCCTGCTTTTTATTTTTGGGAGGTCTGGACAGTAATCCAATGGTCATGGAGGAGGATTTCGGTTTTTTAACCTAAATCACGTCCACAATTGCCGGTCCAGGGAACGGTATTGGACGGCTTCAGACACGTGTTCGGATAAAATTTTTTCCGCTCCGGCCAGATCTGCTATCGTCCGCGCCACTTTTAAAATCCGATCGTACGCGCGGGCGCTGAAATGTAATTCGCTCATGGCATTTTTGAGGAGCTCTTTCGTCTCCTCTTCGAGCGCACAAAACTCTTTCAATTCTTTTGGGCCAAGGCGCGCGTTGCAGGTGATTTTGGGTTTATGCGCGAAACGTTTTTGTTGGATTTTCCGCGCGGCGATGACGCGCTCACGGATTTGGGCGGAAGTTTCGCCGGTGCGGTCGCCGCTGATTTCGCGGAATTTGACCTGCGGCACTTCCACGTGCAAATCAATGCGGTCCAGGAGCGGCCCGGAAATGCGACCGAGATGGCTTTGGATTTCGCGCGGGGAGCTCTTGCTCTCGTGCGGCATTTTTCCATCTGGAGTTGGATTCATCGCCGCGACGAGCATGAATTGCGAGGGGAACGTCACCGTTCCAGCCGCGCGCGAAATGGTGACGCGCCCTTCCTCAAGCGGCTGGCGCAGCGTTTCCAAAACGTTGCGTTTGAATTCCGGCAATTCGTCCATAAACAAAACGCCATGATGCGCGAGAGAAATTTCCCCGGGCGTCGGATTGATATTGCCTCCGAGCAACCCGGCATCGCTCGCAGTATGATGCGGTGCGCGAAAGGGACGTTGCGTAATGAGCGCCTGTCCAGGCGCGAGGAGCCCCATGATGCTGTGAATCTTGGTTGTTTCGAGCGCCTCATTCAAGGTCAACGGTGGCAGGATCGTCGCCAGCCGTTTTGCGAGCATGGATTTTCCGGTCCCGGGCGGGCCGATAAGAAGCATATTGTTTACTTTAATAACAATAGCTGTTACATTAAGGCTGCATGAAATCTAAAGCCTATTCATACCTGCGTTTCTCAACGCTCGACCAGATACACGGCGACTCACTCCGCAGACAGACGGAAGCGGCCGCTGCATGGTGCCGCAACAACGGCGTAACTCTCGTGGACTCCTACCGTGACCTGGGCGTCAGCGCGTTCAAGGGCAAGAATGCTGAGACGGGCGCGCTATCGTCTTTCCTTGCGCTCGTGAAGAAAGACAGGATTGCGAAAGGCAGCTACTTGATTGTTGAGAGCCTCGACCGCATTTCGCGCAATTCAATCCTCGAAGCGTTCGAGCTTTTTGTTTCAATCATCCGCGCCGGTATCATCGTCGTGACGCTGAGCGACAATCACACCTACGACGTTGACAAAATCAACGGCGGAAATTTTACCGACCTGATTATATCGCTGACGGTATTGAGCAGAGCGCACGAAGAGAGCAGGACGAAAGCCCTGCGCCTTGCTGCGGCTTGGGACGCGAAGCGGCGCAATATCGGAAAGCGCAAGTTGACGAGCCGATGCGTTGCGTGGCTCCGGCTCTCGAAAGATGGCACAAGCTTTGAACCTGTTCCTGAAAAAGTCGCGGTCGTGAAGAGGATTTTTGACATGGCGAGCAAGGGCATGGGAAAGAATGGCATCACCAAGACGCTCCGCCGCGAAGGGGTGAAGACGTTCGGACGGTCGAAGGTGTGGCACATCAGCTATGTCCACAAGATTCTCGACAATCGCGCCGTCATCGGAGAGTTCGCCCCGGCCACGAAGCGCAACGGCAAGAAAACTTTCTTTGAAGTCATCCCCAATTATTACCCCGCAATTATCAAACGCGAGACGTTCGCCACGGTGCAGCAGTTGCGCAAGTCTCGGCCATCGTACAGGGGACGCTCAAGCTTCAACGTGTTTTCTCATCTTGCCTACGACGGCGCCACAAACACGCCGATGGTTTACGTGAACAAAAAACGCAACAAGGGGTGGCACTATCTCGTATCGGCTGCTGGCCTGCGCGGGCAGGCAGATTATCGCGCTTGGCAATATGACGAGTTCCAAGGTCTGTTCCTTCTGATTTGCCAGAACGCCGCGCTGCAACGTCAGACGAATGACGTGCGCGACAACGGGAAGCTGGACTTGGTGAGGATGGAACTTGAAGACACCAAAAAGCAGATCGCTAGGCTCGTAGATTTTTTGGCGCGTGGTGAATCGGCGTTCGTCGAAACGAAGCTGCACGAATTGGAGGCTCAAAGGCTCAGACAGGAAAGCACCATCAAGGATTTAGAATCCGAAGTGCTGGCGAAACCAGCAGACCTTTCAAAAGTGAATTGGAAGGACACGAAAGCTTTGCGCGAAAATCTGCGCGCGACAGTGAAGCGCATAACGGTGGACGCGGGCAAGAAAGCGTTTCACGCCGAATTCTTGGACGGCAGATTTTACACTCTGGAAGTCGGCAAGAATGACATGGCAACAATCACAACGTCCGACGGCGACGCGAGGCGCGTCATCCATGCACGCCAGCCAGTTCTTTAAAGGACGCGGCGCCGCCAGTTTTTGCGTCATTTTCTCGGAAGAATTCCGTTGAGATAATATTAAGTTACTGATTTTTTTCGTCGTCACGTCTCAAATGTGAGTCTGCGAAGCCTGCATAAACAAAGGGGAAAAGCCTTCTATGGTAACCTGTTTGCGGCTGTCGCGGCAGGTCCCAACTATCCTAACTAGACTGTGGAAGTGGTATTAAGGGCATAGTAAATTTGTAGTAAGTATGCCTAATACTACCAGACAGGGACGGAAGAAAATTTCCGTCGAGTTAGACCAACTGTTAACACCGACCGAAGCCGCCGCTTGGCTCGGCATGTCCACGCGCGTGTTGCTAGCCAACGCGCGGCGCAAAAGAATTCCCTCTATTCACATCAATGAAAGGGTAATCCGGTTTCATCCCCGCACCATATTGCAGGCGCATAAAGCATGAACGCACCAGCAAAAACGCGGCATACGTTCACAGTGCCATTCCCTGCTCTCCGCTTCCTTGCGCGACGGGCAGGATTCTTGCCTCACGAAGATACGAAGCAGGGAGCGCACAAAAAATTTCCCGCGTCTGACGGCAGGAGTTCCCGCCCAACAACGTCACACGCCCAAAGCAAACGAGGTTAACGAAACCTAAAATAAAAATGCCGCCGCGATGCTTCTACACAAACGCGACGGCAAAAGAAACTACCTATGCAGAATATAACACGAACTCCACCTAAAGCAAAAACTGCTGCGGCAAGAGGGCAACGATGGAACGACGCATGAAACCAGATGCCTACATGCCCTTTTACGGAGGGGATTTTTTGAGCGCCACCAGCGGCATGACGGACGCGTGCTTCCGATGCTATCTGAAACTTATATGGCACTATTGGCACCATTCACATTGCACGGGATTGAATGATAACAGGGATGAGCTAAGGCGAATTTGCGGCGTGGACAAAGAAACATGGGACGAAGTGTTTGACCAAATCTTTAATGACCAATTTTTCTCCTTGGGGGAGGATGGTAAGTGGCATCAAAAGCGGGCAGAGGAAGAATGGCAGAAGTCCCAGGCCGCCTACGACAAAGTTTTGAACCGTGCTAAGGCCGGTGCGGAGGGACGATGGGCTAAGCATAAAAAAAAGGCAACGCGTGATATCATTCCCCCACCTCGACGCGATGCCTAAGCAATGGTTATGCGCTGTTGGGAACCCATGGGTTCCGACAGGACAAGGAATGCCTAAGCAATGCTTAAGCAATGCCTAAGCACAATTTTAGCAATGCCCAAGCAATGCCAATCAGAATCAGATTCTTGTTGCGCAAAGAACTCGCTTCGCTCGTCTCTCATGGCAATCCCTGTGACAGCCTTAACACCCCGTGGGCGTATGGATGCGGAACGCTCCTCAACTCAGTATAGGAGCATTGCAGTATTACATATACCAATACAGGGACGGCCTGCCCTTCCAACGCTGCGCAGGCATGTTTGCCGCCTTCGAGTCATCAAGCGCGCCACAAACGAACTGTGCGAGCAGGCGGGCCGCTCCCGTCGCTACCCCACCCCCCATGTTAAGTAAACTCTTACGGCGACCATTTGCCACACGGGAGCCGCGAGCGAGCATTGCGCACGCCTCAAAAATTAAAACGTACTTTACAACGACACTTTTAGATTTATGACTGCACGAAAGGTTAAATCCAAAAAGCCGAAGCCCATGTCCAAATCCGAATTTGCGCGTGCCATCGGCATCACGCGGCAGAACCTGCACCATCACCTCAAGTCCGGTCAAGCCCCGCCTCTAGGCGACGTTGAGGCTTGGACGGCATTCCTTGCCGAGCAGGGACGCGACGCCACGCTTCCGAAGAAGCTGCGGGAGGCGATAGCCAAAGAACGTCTCCGGCTCATCAAGGAAAACGTCCGCAAGGCAAAGATGGAAAACGACGCGGCGCATGGCGAATTGATTTCGTTCGGGGCGGTGAAGAGGTTCATGCACAGCGTCGTCGGAGAATTCTTCTTCGGCGAGCTTGAGCGCCTTGCGCATGAATTCCCAGCGACGTTGAAGGGGCAGGATGAGGCATCAATTCACGTCGAATGCCGAAAGCAGATTACCCAAATCAAGGACAAGCTGAGTGAACGCATTCAGGCGTGGATGGAAAAGAAAGAAGAAGCATGAACAAAAAACCACATCACCAACGAGCGGTCATCAAACGGCGCGTCAGGCGTAAGCTCTGGAAGCTGGTGTTGGATACTTTGCGCAATCATTCCAAAAAACGCAGGGGCGTGTGACAGACGAAGAGCTACAGCGTTGGCGCGCCGTCAATGATGCGAAGGTTAACCCTTCGAAAGATTTGTGCGAGCGTCAAATCCGAGATGAGACGATGAAGCGGCTGGTGTCAATACTGACGCGGAACGCCAATGAACCGGAGACGATAGGGCGGCGCGTTGTGGTGCTTGAATGGTTTTTGCAGGACGAAAATAGCATCCAGCCTCTAAAGCAGAAAGACCTTGCGCAGAGGTTGGGCGTTACGGAAGGCCGCGTGTCGCAAATGCTTTCCGTCGTCGAAGACGATCTCGCGACAATCCGAAAAGAAAAATCCTAAACTTTTTAAACCAAGAAACAGAACCGTAATAAATTAGTATAGCTATGAGTTTATTAGACAAAATCAAATTACCGTTTCTGCGCCCGCAAACGCAGACAAACCGACATGACCTTGTCGCGATGCCGCCAGCGGAGCAGGCAGCGAACGCGCCGAGGATTTTAAACGTGCTCGACAAAGCCGTGGCCGAGCTTGAGAGTCCCGCTCCGGCCAGAAAAGATTCAGAATTCACGCCGCGTGAAATGGCTGCAATCTCCTCGCTGGCCGACCCCGAAGCAATCAAGGCGAACAGAATCCGGCAGGAGTTGCGTGAAGACACGAAGCGGAACATTGAGCAGAACCGCCTGAACGCGGAAAAGACGCAACTCGAAAAGGCCGAGCTGACGCAAAAGCAACTGCGCGCGACGGTTGAAAAGGCCAATTCCTGGGAGACCATTTTCAAGCAGTATTATCGCACGGAGGTGAACTTGATAATCTCGAAAGAGTTCCTCGTGAGGCTGATACGGTTTGGAGAATTACATGATGCCCGCGCTGAATGCGCCGCGCGGGTTGCGCCATTGTTAGAGGCGTGGGACGTCGCCTTCGAGGCTCGGACGAAAAACACGCGCGCGGAGGTCAAGCGGCAGTTGCTCGAAGACATTGAATACAATGCCGGACTGCTGAAGCAGGGAATCTCTGACCTGCGGCCAGTCCACATGGAAAGCGACATCGAAAAGAGATTTTCAATCGTGCGCGGTCAATGTCGGGACCGCATGTTTGAAGTCGCGAATGAATTCAACCCTGTGCTGCTCGAATTCACCGAACAGTTGCAGAAAGCCGCCCGCAAGCTGGTCAATCAAACGTTCGTCAACGAAAGAAGCGAAGCGGAGTCTTTCGGCATAGCGTTCGAGCCATCGGCCACGTTCAAGTTTCTCGTTTGCGCCGCGTTCAGTTTGGGCGTCTGCGTCAAAAACAATTTTCTGGCGTCCGCGTCATCCTCACCCCGCGAAACGCTCTACGGGCTGCTCGACCCAAAGACAACTTGGTGAATGATTTTGCGGCTGACGGGTATTGTTCCCCGCTTCATTGGCGTCCTCGGCGCGCCGCGATAAATCCGAGGTTCAATTTTTGATGATAACCGAAACCACAAATTAGACCGAAAACATTATCTATGACTAAGCAAGCCATCATCGCCACGCTAAACAGCCACGGCGTCACATCACATAATTACCAACCTTTCAACGACGACACTTCCGAAGACGTTCTTTTGGCGGCGTTGAAAAATCTGCTCGACACGAAGCAGGTCACGGCGTCCGCCAAAGTCAAACCCAAGTCCGTCCACAGTCCCGCCGTCGAGGTGGTCAGCGATTCGTTTGAAGACGTTCAAAATCACATCCTCGAAAACTCCTCGAAGTTCACCGCCAACTTCATCGGCAATCGGGCTGATGGCCGCATCGGCCAGAAAGCTTGCGAAGAGATTCGCGACAGAGCGTTAGTGGCCGCCAACGCCGTCAGGAAGCACAAGAACATGCTCGTCTCGATGTTCAACACAAACACGATTGACCCAGGACTGCAACGCCAAGTCATCTTGGATGACATGGTGGAGGAGTTCGCCGTCATCCTCGCGCCTCTGCAAAACTTCTCGACGGTTTTCAGCAACGTTCCCCTCGAAGGCACGGACACGGTGGAAGTTCCGTTTTACCCTCTTGCAACTGACGCAGGCAACTCATGGGACCCGACGGTGGGTTACGGGACGATGGGAAACACCACGAACAGCGTTCGCAACATCGTCGTCGGCGGTGCGGGTGGAATTGCTGGTGCGGGTGTTGGCGCCAACGCTCCGGCAGGCACTGCCAAAGATCGCAAGTGGTTGGGTGTTTCGCTCAGCTCTTATGAGTTTGGCCGCCAGCCATACCTGAACATCAAGAAACAGATGGTTCAAAAGGCGAACAGGTTGGCCACGTTAATCTTCGGCGAATTCATCTCGCAGGTCATCACCTCTGCCAATTACGGCGCGAGCGTCAAGGCTGTTCCGGCTCCTCAGTTCGGCGCGGATGACATCGCGGACTTGTGGGAGAATGCCACAGGGCGTAATTGGCCTGACCGTGGCCGCGTTCTGCTCCTCGACCATCGCTATTACACGCCGTTGCTCAAAGACCCATCGTTCAAGCAATACCTCGCCTACGGCGCCACCGACCCCATCCGCAAAGCCAAAATCCAAGAGGCGTATGGCTTCGAGGACATTTGCATCGTGCCGAACTTCGCGAGCTATTCACCAGCAGGCCAAAATCTGACGGGCTTGATTGCGTGGATGTACGCGGCCTTGTTCGCCACGGCTCCCATCCTGCCCACTCCCGAAGTGCGGGCGCTCATGACGCGCTACGAAGTCGTGGTGCATCCTGCGCTTGGAACCGCGTTCGAGTACCGCCGCTTCGGCAACACGACGCTGGACCAAACCTCTGAGGTGGTTGAATGCTCCTACGGCGGCAACGTGGGTGTGCAGTCCGCTTTGGCTCGCCTCACCAGCCAGTAACAAGCTCAGCTTGCGCTGTTCAGGCAGCCCGCGCTTTCACCGGCGCGGGTTTTTTATTGCTCCAACTCATAAATTTCTTTCGGCGTGATTAAAAAACGCCAAACACCGTTCGGTTCTTCGACCATGCGAGTAACAAAAGGTTTGCGAAATGACTGGTCGCCACGGAGAAAAATCAGGTTCGCCGCCATCAGTTTTTGAAAACCAGTTGAACGGATCATAATATCAAGAATGCCGGCTTGAATCGTGGTGGGCTCGGTAAATATGGCGACGTCGTAATTTGTGACAGCGGGAAGATTCACGCTGTCAGTTGGAGCAAGCGGCCACGGACTGTGCGCTCCGAATGTTTGGATGTTTGTCAGTTCAACCCTCCATTCCGGCGAGGTTAAATGTTCTTTCACTGGCTCCCATTTGGTCCCGTCAACGCCAATTTTCCAACTGTCTGGAAAGCCAACGATTACCACGAGGTCGTCAACCCTAACGTCGGAATCATTTTCAACGTTCAAGTAGAAAACGGCGTTCGACTGTCCGGCGTCAATGGGTACTATAAGGCAACTCGTCGCGACGGTCTTAAAAGACAAAGCGTGATTGGATGGGTTAGTGACCACCTCGGTAGTTTTGTCATCGGATAAAAAATCATTCGTGAGCAGCAGAGGCAGGCTGTTTGGGTCATTGACGCGCAGTGACATCACCAAGTACGGCTTTGGCTCCGGCTTCGGATTGTCGGAAAGCAAAGCCCAAAGGATGGACGCGCACAGCAAAACGCTTGGGACAAAAACAACCCACCACCACTTTTTTGCCGTTGAATGCTTTGCCGCAAGATGAATAAGGCCAAGCTCCAGTGAAAATGCGCCGCATATCAATGCAAATAGCAAAATAAAAACCGAGGCAATAACAAACCCATGATTGACGATACACGTTACAGTGAGAGTGCCGAAAGACAGCATCGTGAGAGTCCCCCAAATGAGGAGCTTTCTTTTGCTCATTTTCGTTTCAGTGGATTTGGGCTTGGAGCTTTTGCTGTTGCCAGTCTCACCGGAAGATGACGGCTCAATTTCCATTTGATATTTAAGATGCGCAATTTACCTACAACCTGACAGAAATTTTTTCCTGCTGCCTGTAACTGGTGCAGGACAGGACGAGGCACGTTTCCCCTGACTGCTCATCGTAATGCGCCGTGACAGTCAGCTTGTAGCAACTGCACTTCAGGCACTTCACATCAAAGCATCGGAAAGGGCTGTCCGGCTGTGCTGTGCGCGGCGCGTAATCTTCCTTGCGTTGAAACCATCGTTGAGAATTTATCGGCATGGCGTTACTTTAGTTGGACGGGTGGGACAATGGCTGTCCAACCGACAATATTTTCAACTTATGTCTGAACCAAACGAAATGCATATAGAGGGGAATTTAAGCGGCAAAGTTGGTCGTGGGGCGTTGCAGACAGTGGGCGGGGCGGTTCCGTTCTTTGGCGGGCTCCTTTCCGCCGCCGCGGGCGCTTGGTCTGAGCAGGAGCAAGAACGTGCCAATAATTTTTTTAGAAACTGGATTCAGATGTTGCAGGATGAAATTAAGGAAAAGGAAAAAACGATCGTCGAGATAATGGCACGGCTGGACATGCACGATGAGAAAATTGCAGACCGGATTGAAAGCAAAGAATATCAATCGCTTTTGAAGAAAACTTTTCGTGAATGGTCTGGCGCGGAAAGTGAGATTAAGCGAACGTGCATCAGGAACATTTTAGCAAACGCCGCCGCCGCACAAATTGTTAGCGATGAGGTGGTGCGCCTTTTCATAGATTGGCTCGCAACGTATTCGGAACTTCATTTCAAGGTTATTTCCGTGATTTACCGTCACCAATCAGATGGAATTTCTCGTGGCGAAATTTGGAACGAATTGGGAAAACCAAGGGTTGCGGAGAATTCAGCCGACGCAGACTTGTTTAAACTTCTCATTCGAGATTTGAGCACGGGCAGCGTGGTGCGGCAACATCGGGAAGTTGATTATCATGGCAATTTCATCACCAAAACACCGGAGAGGCGTTCGCGTGGTTCCGGCCCTAAGCCAATGACATCAGCTTTTGACGATGACGACCTATATGAACTAACGGAACTTGGAAAACAATTTGTTCATTATGCCATGACGGACCTTCCGCTTAAAATTACTTATTAATGTGCACGCGCTATTCCGCTACGAAGCAAAAGGTCACGTTCTACGTCAACGGCGTTCAGATCTCGTTGGCGCTTTTCCCGCTTGCCGTTTTCCGCGCCGTGGCTCAGTTTTTGATCGTTAGGCGACATCGCACACGATGAGTGATTCTCGACCAGACCGGACTCCAAAGACGCAGCCTGCTTCTGCTGGCGGTCCGCCACGACCACCCAAGAAGACCGCACGAGGTTTAGGCGACGGGTTTCCCGATGACTTCTTCGGGCCAGGAGTGGATATAGTTGACCTTCAGGCGCAAGACCGCTGGCAGGCTATTGAGGAGTTGGTAAGTTACCTCGTGACTACTCGTAAGATTCAGTCTCAGCATAGGGATTCACTCGCCGAGAGCATCAGGAAGCGCGAGTCGTCAATGAGCACGGCTATCGGATTTGGTATCGGCATTCCCCATGCGTCTACAACATTGGTATCTGAAGTGGTGGCAGTAGTTGGGCGTTCCCGAAAGGGAATCCAGTTCGATGCCCTTGACAGTAAGCCAGTCCATTTGGTGTTCTTGTTTTTGGTGCCGGCGGGACAGTTCCAGAAGCATGTTCGCACGCTTGCGAATGTCGCGAAGTTGCTTCATAGGCAGGATTTCCGCGATGGCTTGTCGAATCGTTTCATGTAAGGTACGAAGCAGTCGCCTAACCCCGCGCCGGAGCCAAGGCACTGAACAATCCCCGCAACGAAGGGCCGGAACTGTTGAAGCCATGAACTCAATGCGCCGTCGGCGTTGGCTCTGGCGCGGTAAATGACATCTTCATTTTTTTAGCCCAAGACCTCGAAAGACAGAACTGTCTTCTGGTGAAAGAATTCCGTCTTTGCAATTAAATGCATCAACTACCATGCCGTTGGTTGTCCAAATAGTAATCGTTCTCAGAGCATGTGATGGCCGATAATCGAAAATCACTTGATATGGAGAATTGGCAGTCGTCGTAATGGTTACTTGATCAGGCGCTGTGGCGATGGAAGCAAGCTGAGCACCTTCATGATAGATTTGCTGCGCCCGAACTTCAAATTTGCCCGCCTTGAACATGGTGACGCACAGTAAATTAGTCTGTCCGGCGCGTGTGAATACCTCTCGTGAATAAACCACATTTTCTTCAGCATTTGTCTGGAATGTAGTTGTGACCAGCATATCAGTATCAGCGCCAAGTAGGGACATACAGGGTAAAAGTAAAGCAATGAACATTTTCATAACATGATGGTGTGACCTAACGACCCAAAGTTGACCCACGCCCACCAGCAACCGTTGCCAGTTGGTTGTTTGCCATTTTCATTCCTGCGCAGTATCCGGCGTAGGGAAATTGGTGTCAACCGTAGTTTCGCGCTCCAACCTGCACGCCTATATTTCTTTACTACTAGACTTGCATTTGTCAAGACTTAGACTATTTTATCATCAAGGTGATAGACCAAATCACCCCAACAAACAAAAACGCAGCAACCAAAACTTAATATGAAAAAAACAGACAAGAACGACAATCAGGCAGGCATGTCAAAGTTCATCCGCAGTCTTTTCGCAGACGGCGTCAAGAAGGTTGAGGCATACGGCAGGACGCTCAAGAAGTTCCCCATCGTCAGCAGCAGGTATCATTTCGATGCGCGTTGGGATGCGGCAGTCCGCCGGAGCAAGAGCGCAAGGGTCGAGAACGTCCTCGCGAAGAAACGCACGCCGAAGGCCGCTTCCGCTTTACAGTCGGCAGCGTAAAGACCTCCTGAAAATAAAAAGCGCGTTGCTAAACACAATGCGCTTTTTTTGTCGCTGTCCCACAGTACCCCGCCTTGCGCCTGCGCAGGCCGTAGGGAGCGTTCATGGCAAGGGCAGGGGAGAAGACGAGTTGCGCCCCTTGCTGGCCTGTGGCACAATGCAGGAACTTCGCGGGATTCCTAAGGAAACAGCAGTCTTGCCTATAAAGGAAATAACGTCAGGACATTATGACCTCCAGCCGCGGCGATTTCGAGCGCGCGCTTGACGTTTTCCTGTCCTTTGACTTCGGAAAAATCCACCTCGCCGTCCGAGTCGTGCTCAAAAATTTTTCGCGTGTCCACGCGGAACGGAGAAATTTTAATTTCACCTTCCAGAAACTGCGCGGCCTCGCGCAGGTTCTGGACGGGAATCACCTGCAGGCCTTCGACGACTGCCGCTTCCCCGGCGTTTTCGACCGGGACTAGCGATTCAAACTGCTGATGGAGTGCCGCGCTTGGCCTTCACCATAAAAGAAACTGCCGACATGCTTGGGGTTGCGCCTCAGACAATTTATCGCTTTATTCGAAGGGGATTGCTGAAAAGTTCGTTTGCGAGCCGGAAAATAATAATCTCAAAAGTCGAGATTGAACGATTTTTAAGGGAAACGAGCCGTCCAATATGAGTGCCGTTTAACCGAAAACCATTGATTTTATTGGCCAAAATTTGTTTGGGTTAATTGTTGACAACGATGATGATTAGCGTGTCGCCATAGCCGGCATTGACCTCCACTTCAACAGGATACGCATCTATGCCGGAGAGAGCGGCGGAACAGACCTTTGCAAGCATCGGATTTTTATGGCTGGGAACGGCCAAAATCGCAATTCAATTCTGAAAACAAGCAGATTGCACGAAGAGTTGTAAAAATTTTATGTTGTGTCCCATTTATGTCCTTTTTGTGCCACGTTTTGTCCTGAATGAGCATAGACAAGTGCACGAATGTTTTTTACTGTTTCGTATCGTAATACAAAGAACTTGGACGAAGTTTGAAACGGGCGACAGGCATACGTTTTGTATGCAGTGTTACACGATGAGTTCAATTTGAATGTAACATTTAAGAAAAATTGATTGTGGAAAAAACAGCGACACCTCAGATAAGGACCATATTGCTCGTGGATGACAATGATGACATTCGCGTCCTGACGAAATGGTTTTTCGATAATGTCGGATATGTCGTTGACACCGCCCGCAGCGCGGAAGAAGCGCTTTCCCGTTTCGACCCCAAGACCCACGACTTGATTTTAACGGACAATTCCATGTCTGGAATGTCAGGCGCCGAATTGGCCCATGTTATCAAAATGCGTTCCCCATCCACGCTGATCGTCATGTTTACCGGCAACCCTCCCCAGGATCCCTCCTGCATAGATACGCTGATTCCCAAGCCGGCAAGTTTGCTTGACGTTAAAGAGGCGATGGATAAGCTCCTAGGTAAGGCAGAAAGTGGCGCATAATAGCGCCCAATAGCGGATTTTTGCGGATTTTTCAGGGTTCAGAATTCCGAAGGCCGATTTTTCAGCAATCTGCCTTGTTTGCAAAAGAGTAGAAAATGTTGGGTAATATACATGGATTGTCCGAAACATGTATAGTCGGGGCCTAAATACGAATAGATTTTTGGGCCAGATATGAGATTAAATGAGACTGGCGATTGAACACGGGCAACGACTACGAATCAACTATGCGGATGAAAGTCTTGTTAATGACATGAACTATGCTTGGGGATGACCATTTAAAATTGCGATTGGTCCGTTTGCAGCCATCAGAGTTATGGACGAATCCATCGCGGAATGAGGACGAATTTACCTTCGTCTTCATTAAAGGTGGCATTGCCAAATACGTTTTTCCGAATGCGACCCAGAGGCTGGTAACCGGCAATATCCTGGTTTTTACCAAGAATTCGGTTGGTAAGTTGTATGCCGATGAGAAAAGCGAGTGCGCTTTTGCGACTTTTTCCCTGCTCTTTGAGCATTTATTCCCGCTCTTCGCCAGCAATGAAATAGGCCTGCTGCATAATGTCATGTCCAACTTCAAGGCCGGCAGGATTTTTATGTCTGGCAGCAGCGTGGCGGTAGAATGCCAGCCGATCCTGGAAAGTGCTTATACGCAGGCCCGCCTCCAGCAACGGAGCCAGTTGTTGAGGATTGTAGCGGCTATTTTAAACGACGAATTTAAGAACGTGCATACGCAGCGAAGTGGCCTTGGCTGGGCGGAAGACCACATGATCCAGGTATTTGAGAAGCTTTCATCCGCCGAATTGTTGAAGCTTTCGGTGGATGAACTGGCCGCCAAATTCAGTTGCAGCCGGCGGCACCTGAACCGTTTGTTTCACCAGCATTTTGGCCTTTCGATCACGGCCTTGCGCATGGAAATACGCCTCCTCAAGGCCGTCTCCCTGCTGCGGAACCCCCGCGAAAAAGTCATTAATGTTGCGGAACAATGCGGGTTTAATCATCTGGGACTTTTTAATACGTGTTTCAAAAGACGGTATGGAACGAGCCCCGGACAATGGCGCAAAGCGGCGCTCGGGCCCGAAAATCCGTCGGCCCGAAAGAGTGAAAATAAACCCGCTTGTCCGCTTCACGCTAATGGGCTGTGCCCCTGGGGCGGCCAAATGGAAGCTCTAAAAACTCCGGAAAAAATCAACGCAACGGGAAACCTTCCGACAGCCCAGGGCCGGCCAAATGCGCCGAGGGCCCAATCGGGGAGCGCAATTTAACTTCCACATGTTTCGCATGAAAACAACGGCGCGCAAAATGCAACCAGGCTGTCGTTTGCTTTGGCTGGGGATATGTTCCTCAATGCCTCTTTCGGCGTTTTTGGCAACTTCTGCCCGGGGGCAAGTCGGGTTGGCCGACGTCATGGCCAATGATTCGATTGACAAGGCGCGAACGGCGCAGGCGCAATCGTCGGATTATACCTTTAAAAGCGGAGATTTTAGAATGTTGCTGACCCCGGCATTGAGCGCGCAATGGAATGATAACATCAACGCGACCGAAACGGACCGGGAGAGTGATTTTATTATCCTGCCGACACTTGGGATCGTAATGACCTATCCGTTGACCGATCGCAACCTGCTCCAAATAAACGTAACCACCGGTTACAGCGAGTACATTGAACATCCCCATCTGAGTTCGTGGTATCTGGGGACAGGGTCTGGCCTTTCCTTTGATTTTTATATCAAGGACATTTTGTTCAATGTCCATGACCAGGTCAGTTACATCCAGAATTCATCGGCCAATCCCCAGGTAGCCGGCACCGGCACTTACGGGACTTTTGAAAATACCGCCGGTCTTTCGGGCAATTGGAGTTTGAAGTATGTCGATCTCACCTTGGGGTATGATCATCAAAACACCCTGGCCACTACCGCCGGATTTGACCAGACGGATAATTCGAGTGATACGGGTTATGCGCGGGTGGGATACAAAATGAATTCCAAGTTAATAACGGGTTTGGAAGGCACGGTCGCGGAGACCACCTACGACCAAAATACCTTGAACAATAATACGTCTTATAGCGCCGGCCTTTATGGCACCTGGAATCCCGATGCTTATTTCCAGGCCGCCTTGCGCGGTGGCTATGCCCTTGAACAATTCCAACAAACCAGTTCGCAAATCCAAACTTCCAATTTGGGTTCCTGGTATGTGGATTTGGATATCACGCACCAAATTGTCAAATCATTGAGTTATTCGATCGACGCGGGGCACAATATCGGTCTGGGCATCCAGTCGGACGCGACTGAATATACCTACGTCAATGCCAACGTCACCTGGAATTTCATCAGGAATTTTAGCCTTCAGCCCGTGTTCTCCTTCCAACACGGCACTTCGGGACTTGGCAGTACGATTAATTTGACGCCGGGAAATCCAAATAATTTACTTTCACAGGAAGAAATTTTTAATTGGTATTCAACCGGGCTAAGCCTGAGCTATAATGTTACCAGGCGATTCACGGTGGGTTGCAGTTATCAGTTCACCGGGCGCACATCTTCGCTGCCAAACAGAGGCTACACTCAAAATATTATTGGGATACAATTAACTTATCATCCAATATGAGCCTTTGTTTTAGGACGCTTCATCTACCACGGTCATTGTGGCACGGGCAGACGTTGGCAAACGGCCCGTTGGCTCATCTTCTCATTTTTAAAGTGGTTTGTGTGGCGGCTCTGCTGCTCGCGGTATTTCCGTCACTGGCGGCGAACTCCGCCTTCCCGGATTTTCCACCTTCTCCGCCCGCTTCCACGGGGACTTATTCCGCAAAATTGCCCGAATATTCGATGGTGTCTTCCTCTGTCGTAACGCCGCCTTTGAAGACCAATGTGGTCGCCGATAATTCAGTAAAATTACCCGCGTACTCGATGGCTGCTTCTACCCCGGCGGTGGCGAAGCCCCCCATGGACGTGAAAACGATGCCCCAAACCTCCCCGGACCCCGTGGAGACGAATGCGGTATCCAATACTTCCACGAATCCGATGGATGTACTGAACAACGATTACCGGCTCGCACCGGGAGATACGGTTGATTACCAGGTATTGGAAGATAAAATGGATCCTAATGAGAATGGTGATGCCCAGCCCATTATCGTCACCGATTCCGGCGATATCGAAATTCCGTTCGTCGGGCGCTATCCTGCTGCGGGTAAAACGTGCCTGGAATTGGCGAGGCAACTTAAAGGAGAATTGGAAAAAAAATACTACTATCAGGCCACGGTCATTATTTCGGTGAAATCCATGACCAGCAAAGGAGTGATTTATGTCATGGGCGGGGTGCGAACGCCCGGGCCGCAGGAGTTGCCGCGGGATGAAATTTTGACGGTCAGCAAAGCCATCTTGCGCGCGGGCGGTTTTGATGATTTTGCCGACCAAAAACATGTGCAAGTGACGCGCAAAGAAAGCGGCACGAATGCCGTCTTTACCGTCAATGTCTCGGCGGTCCTGGACAAGAGCAAAGTTGAGCAGGATCGTGATGCGCAACCCGGCGATTTTATCTACGTTCCCGAAAAGACGTTTCGTTATTAACCGACATGAGTAATTTAACGCCAATTCCGCCTCAGGACCCGGGTTTCCAGTTGTCTGCCCCGATGGAAGCCCCTGCTGGTTCACCGGCTCCCAAGTTTCGCCTCAAAAAATTCCTGTTTTTTCTTCGCAGGTTCTGGTGGATTCCGATCATTACCCTGATCCTGGCGTTGGGCTACTCGATTGCGCATTTCATGTCTCAGCCGCCGGAATTTGTTTCCCAGGCCAGCTTGTGGCAAACGGAAAAACTTCAGTTGCCGGACGGTGCTTCGTTTGCCCAGGACGAAGACACCTATTTTGGCAATTTACTTACCGTGCTCCAGAGCGATCCCTTGAGACAACTGGCATTACAGCGCCTCGCCGCCCAGGGCACCAATAAAATTACCTATGGCAAGGATGGAAATCCCATCCAGGTCCAGGTCAACGGCTTTCAGGTGCCGAAAAGCTCGATCTTTATTGTCGAAGCGACCAGTTCAAATCCTGAGTTTACCACGGATTTTCTCAACGCCCTGTTGAACGTGTACCTGGACTACAAGAAAAATGTCCGCAAGGATGTTTCCGATGACACGCTGGCTTCCATCGCCAACCAAATCGATATCCTTGATAACGACCTGACCAATGATCAAAAAATCCTGGCGGATTATGAACGAAGCAACAACCTGGTCGTTTTGCGAAAGGACAACGAGGTGGGCAGCGCTTACCTGGCTACTTTAAAGACCAAACTGGCCGACTATTTATTGGAAAGCAACCAGGTCGAGGTAGTCGCACAGGAAACCAATTCCATCCTGGTTTTGGGAGCCACCAACCTGGCCAATCCGCTTTTTGAAAAGTTTGCCAGCGGGCCCGGTTCTTCGCCGACCGCCAATAGCCAGGATGCCTACCAACAATTGCAAACGCTCAAGCTGCAACGCGATCGCTTGAGCAAATATTTGCGGCCGGCCCATCCCAAAATCGCCAAACTGGATGAGCAAATTACCAACGTCCAAATGCAGATTGATTTTTATCGCCGGCAAAATCAGGAAAATGTCGATACCGTCCGCAAGGCCAATCGAGTGCAAATTGACACGGTCCAGCAGGCCATCAGTGAATGGGAAAAAGAAGTCAAGGATGACAGTGCCCGGATCGCGGTGGACGACAATCTCAGGGATAACATGGGCCGTCACCAGAAGATGTTTGACCGCCTTTCATCCATGATGGACAACGTGGATATCACGCGGAATATTGAGCATGATCCACTCGCTATTTTGGAGTTGGCTTCCGGATCCTCGCGCTCCTATTCCCAATTAAAAAGCAGTATCTCCACCGCTGTCTTTGGAGGGCTGGCGCTGGGTTTGGGAATTATCGCGCTCCTGGCCATTCGTGATGATCGCTTTGGTTCCGTCGTCGAAGTCGCGGAAAGAATTGGCGATAACGTGGTGGGCCAGGTTCCGGAAATTCCCCATCTCCGCAATGGCGCGCCCGTGGCGCTTTTGAAAGACAACGATGAACGGCACATGTACGTCGAATCCTACCGCAATTTGCGCTCGGCGCTGCTTTATCTGGCGGTGGACGGGGCCAGGCCGAAGGTCCTGATGATTACCAGCGCTGTGCCCAGTGAAGGAAAATCCACTATTTCGGCGAACCTGGCGCGGATTATGGCCCTGGGCGGCTCCCGGGTGCTTTTAATTGATGGCGATTTGCGCAAGGGGCAATTGCACAGCGTGCATGGCCTGCCCATCAAACCGGGCCTCACCGACCTTTTGATCCAGCCCGAAGATCTGGATAAATCCATCCAAACGAGCTTCCTGCCCAACCTTTCGTTTATCGCCCGCGGCAGCAGCCAGCAAAATCCGGGAGATTTGTTTTTAAGCAATCATTTTGACCAAATCCTTGCCCGACTTCGCGAGCGTTTCGATTATATCATCGTTGACAGCAGTCCCGTGTTTGCGGCCGATGATTCCACGACCCTTGCGCCCAAAATGGACGGAGTTTTATTTGTCGTGCGCAGCCACTTTTCCCGCTCAAATGTGGTGAAGGAGGCACTCGAATTGCTTTATCAGCGCCAGGCCACCATTTTGGGGCTGATTTTGAACAGGGCAGATGCGTCAACGCGGTCCTATCATTATTACAAATACTCAGAGTATCATTCGTCGACTGAAACAAAATGAGCCGTCGTGGCCGCAGACCGGTTGAATCCTCAATTTCAAGATTGGGTAACGGAGAGATGCAGGCCGCCTGCGGGGCATGGAAAACCGCCGGACATTTACGGCAACGGAAGCTGGCAGAGGCTGCTGCTTCCGTGAAAAATGAAAAACGCTAAGATGAAGACATGTAGATTCGTAAACGGAAAACAGACGCTTGCGAATTGACCGGGACGGAGTCTGCCTGGAGGTCCGGGATCTTACGTTTGGCTCACCACATCTATCTTCTACGTTTTAAGAAATGAGTAAATTGCTTGTCACCGGTTCGTCGGGGCTGATTGGATCGGAAGTCGTCGAATATTTTTGCAGGCTCGGATGGGAAGTGCATGGCGTGGATAACAACATGCGCGCCGAATTCTTCGGCCCGGGCGGCGATACGCGCTGGAACCAGCGCCGGCTGCTGGCTGCGCATAAAAATTTCCGGCACCACGAACTCGATATCCGTGATCGGGCCCATGTGGACGAATTGGTTTCTTCCCTCAAGCCCGGTTTGCTGGTTCATGCCGCGGCCCAGCCCAGCCATGACCTGGCGGCCGCGCGTCCATTTGATGATTTTGATGTGAATGCGATGGGCACTTTAAATTTGCTGGAAGCGGCGCGCCGCCGGATACCCGGGGTGGTCTTTGCCCACATGAGTACCAATAAAGTTTATGGTGACCGGCCAAACGCCATCAAGTTGAAGGAACTGCCCAGGCGCTGGGATTATAATGACCCGGCGTACGCCAATGGCATCACGGAAGATTTTCCCATTGACCAGAGCAAGCACAGCATCTTTGGCGCTTCCAAAGTGGCAGGGGATGTGATGGTACAGGAATACGGGCGTTATTTTGGTATGAAAACCTGCTGTTTGCGCGGGGGCTGCCTGACCGGCCCGAATCACAGCGGAGTGGAACTTCATGGTTTTTTAAGTTACCTCATCAAATGCAATGTGGAAGGCCGTCCGTACAAGGTTTTCGGTTACAAAGGCAAACAAGTCCGCGACAACATCCATTCATACGATGTCGCCCGGTTCATCCACGCCTTTTACGAAAAACCCCGCTACGGCGCGGTCTATAACATTGGCGGAGGCCGTGCGAATAGCGTTTCCATCATCGAAGCGTTTGACCGCGCTGCCAGCCTCAGCGGCAAAAAAATGAATTTTGAATATGTGGACCAAAACCGCGCCGGCGACCACATTTGCTACATCAGCGATCTTTCAAAAATGAAAGAGCATTACCCGGGCTGGGACATCACCAAAACCCTGGACGATATTTTTCGTGAAATTTACGGGGTGTTTGCCGGGAAAACGGCAGCCACCAGGGAAGGAAAGCCATCCCGCCAAAAAGTCCAGGACCAGCCGAAGAAAAAAGGAAAATCTAAAACGGACTCTAAAACCCGTACTTTGCCATCGCGTATTAAAACATGAGTGAAAACCCGCAAATAAACGTCCCGGTGCATTCTGCCTCCGCTGACGCCGGTTGGACGACCGTCCTTACCCCGCACCGCGGCTGGCTCGACTGGCGGCTGAAACAGCTCTGGCGTTATCGTGATTTGATTTCTCTTTTTGTTTGGCGCGATTTTGTCTCGCTCTACAAGCAGACCATTCTGGGGCCGCTCTGGCACATTATCCAGCCACTGCTGACCACCATCACCTTTACCGTGGTCTTTGGTAAAATTGCCAACCTGCCGACGAACGGCATCCCGCCGTTTTTATTCTATATGTCCGGCATCGTTGGCTGGACGTATTTCTCAAACAATATTACCAAGACTTCCAGCACCTTCGTCACGAACTCGTCGCTGCTGGGCAAAGTCTATTTCCATCGGTTGGTCATTCCTATTTCCATCGCCATTTCCAACCTGATTTCCTTTTTCATCCAATTCGGTATCTTTTTGATCTTTATCGCCATTTTTTATTTTCGTCATTTTCCCATCCATCTGACTTATTGGGCGTTCTATACGCCGCTCTTTCTTGTGATGCTGGCCGGATATGGTTTGGGGGGAGGCATCATTGTCTCGGCCTTGACGACGCGTTACCGTGACCTGACCCAACTCGTTGCTTTTGGCGTGCAACTTTTGATGTATGCGACGCCGGTGATTTACCCGCTGTCCCAGGCCAGTTCGCGTTATCGCTGGGTGCTGGAATACAACCCGCTGACGCCGGTCGTGGAAGGCTTTCGGCTGGGCTTTCTGGGCGCCGGGGATGTCAATTTAACGCAACTGGGAATAAGTTTTGGGGCAATGCTCGTTGTCCTCGTCATAGGGACGATGCTTTTCACTCACGTAGAGAAGACGTTTATGGACACCGTTTGATGGCGATCACTGTCTTCTTAAATATTTTTGTTTCATACCATGTCTGACACTGTCATTTCAGTTGAAAACATCTCCAAAGCCTATCGGTTGGGCCAGATTGGTGGCGGCACCCTCCGGGAGGATTTTACGCGTTGGTGGGCCAGGTTGCGCAGCAAGCCTGACCCGTTTCTAAAGATTGGCGAGGAACATCACGCCCGGAAAATGGGGGAGCAATTTTGGGCGCTGGATGATGTCAGCTTTCAAGTGAAGCAGGGCGAAGTGCTGGGCATCATTGGGCGCAACGGCGCTGGTAAAAGCACAATGCTCAAAATTCTTTCGCAGGTGACTACGCCCACTTCCGGTGAAATCAAAATCAAAGGTCGTATTGCCAGCCTGTTGGAAGTCGGAACTGGTTTTCACCCCGAACTGACCGGACGGGAAAATGTGTTCCTGAACGGCGCCATTTTGGGCATGACCAAGGCCGAAATCCGGAAAAAATTTGACGAAATTATCGCCTTCTCTGGCATTGAGGAATTTGTCGATACGCCCGTCAAGCGCTATTCCAGCGGCATGTATGTGCGCCTGGCCTTTGCCGTAGCGGCTCACCTGGAACCGGAAATTCTGATTGTGGATGAAGTGCTGGCGGTCGGTGATGCCGAATTCCAAAGGAAATGCCTGGGAAAAATGCAGGACGTTTCCCAACGCGAAGGGCGGACCGTGCTGTTTGTCAGCCATAATATGCTGGCTGTACAGAGACTTTGTACCAGGGGGCTCCTGTTTGCCAACGGGCGCCTGAAAGTTTCTGGCAGCATCAATGATGTGATTGGTGACTATGCCTCAACCAATGCAACCGACGAATATTTAAATACCAAAGAGAGCAACCTGCCACAGATTGTTGCGGCAAAGATTTTGACGGTTTCACCGAATATTGAAACCCCTTTGGAAGTGATGATTGAATGGGTTTTGCCTGAAGATATTCGAGGTGTTAAAATTGGAATCGGATTCAATACATCAGAAGGGCAAAGAATTTTTGATTGCGCGCCAGAAGACCTGGGGCAACGAAGCCCGGACAAGAAAGGGCGTTATAAAGCAACCTTCACAGTTCCGCCTAATACTTTTATGGCGCGCAGTTATTATGTATCGATCGGTTTATGGAGAGAATCTGTTGTGTTTGATCACCCAAATCCAGCGTTACAATTTATAGTTGAAAAAGTTCCAAGGGGTCCTTACTCGCACCAAAGCTCAAGAGATGGCCTGCTCAACGTAAAGGGTGTTTGGACGCTGGCAGGAAATGCCGATAGCCCCTCCCAACCGATTGCCGGCTGGACTCCGACTACGGTTTAAAAACTTCGATGAATGGCTCAAGCAAATTGAAAGATCGCATTAAAGCGCATTCTCCGACGGCGTTATGGTCTTTCCTGCATGACATCCGTCATTCTTATGTAAGGCCTTTTCTGGGCAAGATCTCGGGCGGCCTGGGAAGCTCCCTTTCGGGCAGATGGGCTTTGTCTAAGCTCAAAGCATCGAGGGACACGCAGATCTCCAATTATTTCAAAAACTTTCCGGTCAGAAAACTTCAACTTGGCGCTGGCTCGAACAATTTGCCGGGTTGGCTCAATTCCGAAGGGTTTGCTCCCTCTTCATTTACCCATTCCTTCAAAATTGCAGGCGATTACATCTTTTTAGACGTCTGCCAGCCCTTCCCGTTTAGCGACAACTCGATCGACTACATTTTCCATGAGCACGTAATGGAACATTTAAATTATCACGATGGACAGTTCATGTTGCGGGAATGTTATAGAATTCTTAAACCTGGAGGGCGAATACGAATTGCCACGCCAGATCTCGAGTATTTCGTGGGCCTCTACGGAGAGCAGACCAGCGAAAATCAGAAGCGGTTCTTAAACGAATACGTCCGCTTTAATAGTGATGTGTGGAGTGCTGACTTGAAACACGTGCGGGGTAATCACGCGGTTTTTGTCATGAACCACAACTTCAGGGCATGGGGGCATCAGTTCATCTACGACTATAGAACGATGGCATCTGCGTTGGAAGCGGTGGGGTTGGTCGACACGGAACGGCAATTGCCACAGGAGAGCAAGGACAGCAACTTTCGGGGACTTGAGTTTAGGAAAGAAATCGTCGGTATTTTTGATGCTTTGATTGTTGAAGCGGTAAAACCTGTAAAGCCCGCACAAAACCAGAGCGTCAAGGGCTAAGTGTCCGTCGCACTTCAGCTTAATGATAATTCTTATTCATGCTTGAAAGCGCCTTAGCGAAGATTCTGGGATACGGCGTTTTTTGGAGCAGCGATACCCGTCAACGTTTCCGGACCGGCGTGCGTGCCAGGATTCGGAATTTAAAGAAATTCATTTTCTGCTCTTCCCTGAAAACTGTGCCCCGCTCGCAGGGGGAACGCCTCGTTGAACGTCGTGTTTCCATTCTGGGGCTTCCCGTTTCGTCCGGGCGTCATCAGCGGCCTAAATACCGCGTCGCCCTTCTCGTTGACGAATTTTTTGGCGGCTGGGACACGGCGATTGGAGGCTACGGCGCTCTCGCGCGAAAATACATTTGCAAATTTGTTCCCAACGATGGAATTGAAATTGATCTTTTATTAGATACCCATGGCGGAGCGGAGGCGCAGCAGAAGTTAGTTGATCAAACGATGCTCTGCCGCCTGCCTGAAGACCGCAAAACCCGCCAGGAATGGCTGGACCAACAAGCTTATAATTTATTCCTGTCGATTGAGATGACGCACCCGTCGTTTAAGATTTTGAGTGAATACGAATCCGATACCCCGCTGCTGTATTGGGTCCAGGATCCGCGTGATTTAAAGATGTATCAATCGCGGTTGCAGACCGTAAACCGATTAAAGGATGACGACTGGGCTTACATTAAAGACGTTTCAGACTGGATGCAGGAAATGATGGCGGAGAAGCGTGTTACCTTTATTTCGCAGGGAGAGTCGCTTTCTTTCATCGCCCGGGATATGTATCAGGTTCCGGCGAATTTGCCGATGCAGGACCTGCCCAATCCAGTTGAAATGGACTTGGATTACCGGCTGAACCATCCTCCGAAAGAAAATAAAATTATCTTTCTGGGACGGCTTGAGGCCCAGAAAAGGGTCTGGATCGTGTGTGAGATCGCCAAATTAATGCCCCAATATGAATTTTTTATCCTGGGCGCGACTGGCAAAGGGCGAAATGAAACGGCCAATGCCAGGACCTTGGAACCATATCGCAATGCCGACGGCAGTTCAAAAATCCCGAACTTACATTTTACCGGGCACGTGGATGGAGAAATCAAAAGTAATCACATCAAGACCGCCCGGCTTTTGTTGAATACCTCCATTTGGGAAGGAATCCCGGTATCCTGGCTGGAGGCGTTGTCCTATGGGACGCTTATCGTATCGGCCTTCGAGCGTGACAACATCGTCGGCCGTTTCGGAAGTTTCGTTGGGGAAGTGATGGGTGATGGTACCGACGAAGCCTCTCTGAAGAAATTTGTGGCAGCGATTGAATATTGGATGACGCATGACCTGGAGCGTAACCAGACGGCGCAAAAGGGAATTGAATTTGTTCGTGAGCGTCATTCGATTGCCGGATTTACAAACAAAATGCGCGCGGCCATCCTGGAAACAATCCCATAAAAAGTTTTGTTCACCATTGTAAAAACGATGGTCACATGAGAATTGCCTACATCAGTTACGAATATCCTCCGGATTCTGATAACGGCGGGATTGCCACCTATTTGGCC
>Ga0206900_1011_pt2 | contig 52311 bp, 23 predicted proteins | sample Alteio_BWOrgHeat_46_FD_153235 | JGI IMG/M metagenome (GOLD analysis project Ga0206900, IMG submission 153235) | Enriched cells from forest soil in Barre Woods Harvard Forest LTER site, Petersham, Massachusetts, United States -... | ecosystem: Environmental > Terrestrial > Soil > Temperate forest >... | reverse complement strand
AGCAGCCCTTTTTTAATGCATCATTGTGGCTGAATCCCTTCGCCCATAGCCGGTGTGTTGGTTTTTGGTACCTTTTTCAACGAGAGCAAACGGAAAGAAAACAGGGAAACGATAAAGATTATGGCTGCAGCAATCAAAAAAGTCTTTTCATAATAGGCATGGTATAATATGCCCCCCAGTATGAGCCCAATGATGCTCGCCAGGCTGCCTGCACTGCTGGCCAACCCCTGTATGGCACCTTGATAGGTATGTCCTGCCACTCTGGACAGAACTGACAGAAACGAGGGCCACATCAGCCCGTTGCCAACGGAAAACAGCAGGGCAGCGATATACAGCACCACAATATCATGGCTCATCATCAACAAAAAAATTGGTGGTGAGGATAAAGCCCCCGGCTATGGTGAGAAATTCATCGGAGAACTTCTTGGATACGGCACTGAGCAGCGGCCCTTGCACCAGTACCATTTCAGCGCTCAACACGGCAAAGAAAACACCCAGTTTGGTCACGTTCCACTTAAGCCCCTCACTGGCATACAGGGGAAAGGAAGTATAAAAGAAATTGAAGCCCAGATAGATCAAGAAATATATCAATAGCAAAAAGCTCACATTGGGTAGCCCCATCAAGTAGCGGAAGGAAGGTCTCTTTTCTTTGGGAGATTCTGGAGCATTGGTATTTGGTTTGTGGTGGCCCAAATGTATTTTATGGGCATGGGCAGTGGATTCTGGCAAGCCGAACACGATAAGGAACAATGCCGCCAATGAGATAGCCCCCGCAGTGATCACGGGCAATTTCAGTCCCAAAGCTGTCGCGCCCAATACCCCCGCTAACAAAGGCCCTAAGATGAACCCGATATTGGCGGATGCAGCCATTTTGCCATAGTTTTTTTTCAGGTCTTTTTCATCAGTAATATCTGCCAGGTAGGCATTGGCCACGGAGATGTCCCCAGCGGTAATCCCGTCTACCGCCCTTGCCAAGAAGAGGATTATCAAGGGGATGGTGACCACAATATTGCCTAAAAGACCCGAGCTGAATGAAAAAACCGTATCCACGGGTACCAAAAGTGCGGTAAAAAAAACGGCCCAGGAAACAAAGGATCCCGCTTCGCAGATGAACAAGATCTTTTTGCGACCGTAATAATCAGACAACCTGCCCAGTATCGGTGCCCCGATCATCTGGAATACGGAATAACTGGCCCCCAAGGCACCGTACAAGAAAGCATTGCCCTTGAAATCCTTCACCAAATACACCAAAAACGGCAATACGATACTGAACCCAAGCGTGCCGATAAAATTGACTGACATCAATGGGAAAATGGGTATTTTTTTCTGCGCTTCGGCCATATCAGGTCAGTAATGAATAGGCTAAGCTAATGAAATTTATCCACCGGGCAAATTATTGGTAGGCAGTCTCCCATGAATAACTGATTTGGTCAATACCTATTCTTTGTACTTTTGTCAGCAAACGAAAAACATACTTGATGCCAGAAAGCCGATGGAACCATGTCCTTTATAGGAAAAGCACCCTTTTTTGGGTGCTGCTTGTGGCTGGGCTGGCGGTATCCGTGCAGGCATACATTACCCAAAGCCATAACAATTATTTCATATTCAAGTATTCGTTCCTGCACCTCATCCATTGGCAAAACCTGTATGTCGGGTACCCGGCAGAGCATAGGGATCTATACCTCTATAGCCCAACTTTTGCCTTGCTCATGGCACCATTCGCCTATCTACCCAATTGGCTGGGTGTTTCGCTGTGGATACTGTGGAACTGCGCGGCCATGTATTTTGCCATCAACCTATTCCCAAAGTATGATAACCGAAAGAAGGTTGTTTTATTGGCCATCATCCTCATTGAATGTATCACTTCCATACAAAACCAACAGACCAACCCGCTGATCGCTGCCGGTATCGTGCTGGCATTTGTTTGTTTTGAACGGAAAAAAGTATTTTGGGCAGCTTTTTTTATCATGTATGCGGGTTTTATCAAGGTATTTGGGTTGGCTGCGGCTGCCCTGTTTTTGATGTACCCCAACAAGGGGAAATTCATGGCGTCCATGGTCTTTTGGGGGGCTGTATTTGTGTTGGCACCCTTGGTGGTTGTTCCATACAGTCAATTGGTGTTGCAGTATCAAAACTGGTTCCATCAGCTTGCAGCTGTGCAGGCCAGTGAGAACACGAGCCATCCTCATTCCACCTTCCCACCGCTATCGGTGATGGGCTGGCTGAAAACTTGGTTCCAATGGAATATCCCGGTGATGTATGTGCAATTAATTGGGGTGGTATTGCTTTTTGCGCCCCTTCTAAAGACAAGGTTTTATAAATTGTTGTCTTTTAGATATTTGTTTCTGGCTTCCCTGCTTGTTTTTTGTGTCATATTCAATCATATAGCAGAGTCACCTTCTTATGTCATTGCGGTGTTTGGGGTAGCGATATGGTTTACCCAGGAAAAGAAAAACGGCTGGATATGGTTTCTGTTGGGCCTATGTCTGGTATTCACAATTTTATCTCCAACGGATATCTTCCCAAGGCCCATCCGCACGCATTACGTAATCCCGTATGTATTGAAGGCCGTGCCTTGTATATTGATATGGTGCTGGTTGCAGTACCGGATATGGTCTATGAAAAAAGGTGAAGTTCCCGCATAATCGAACAGGAATTTTCCCGCAGAAAGGCACAGAGATTCGCAGATTTAAACTGAAGATATTCTGCGCAGTTCAGCGAATCTGTTCAAGAGATTTTTTTTGGCAAGAGTGTTTCCCGCAGAGTAGCGCAGAAATACGCAGATAAAAGCTGGATTAATTTTGATGTTTACTTTCAGCGCAGATCAGCGAATTTCTGCGGGAAACCCTATTCGGGCAAGTTTTTCGCAGATGGTTATATGGTTCCGCGTTTATGAAATAACCGCCACATAAAATACCGGAATTTTTGCCTTGGGGTAACTTTGGTGATGACAATAGCTCCTCCCATCATTTTCAAGCTCTCTGTCAATGTGGCATTTAGTTCAAAATTTGCCTTCGTGTCCATGTTTTTATCTATTCGGATAGATTTTATGTCATACCCAATATAGTGACAGGCCAAAGATAGATCGCCTGTGTTTTTGATCGTGCAAGAATATTTGCCGTCTAGATCAGTAACTACGCGAAGTAAAGTATTGCCACCCGAACTTAGCATCACAACTACTCCCAGCAACGGACTTCCATCCGACGAGTCAGTGATTCGGCCTGTAATGGTGATGGTTTCTGGTTTTTGGTCTGGGCCCGGTATGGTTATGTCATTTTGATTGGGGATCTTGTTTACTGGGTTTTGCGCGGTTTCCATCACTTTTTTCCCTGGTGCCGCTTCCGCCCGAAAGGAACTAAAACCAATAGCCATGGCAATCAATAACTGCTGCCAGCCATGCTGTTTTGTTGCTTGTGCTTGGGGATATAATATTCGATCCAATTGCTGCGTATGAACACTGCCGCAAAGGCTAGTGTTTTTTTGCAAGACCCGAATGATTTGCGCATCGGTCATCTTGGAAAAATCAATGACGTTTTTTTGACAAGCGGTACAGTACCTGCCTGTTTCTGATGGGGCCATGTCCGCCAGGTTTTCATGGCAGGGCTTTGGGATGGATATGGAATAGCTGGATGTCTTCATAAATGCCTTGTTTTCAACGGAACTTATGTCGAAGATATTGCTATCCCTTACTGGATACAAATACAAAAAAACCAAGGTATCGGACGAAAATCAGGGCAAGGCATTATTCCCACCAATGCTCATTGTAGATACCATCCAGTGTTAGTTTTTCTCCCACCATAGGGGTCACCAGTTCTATGCCCAACCGGTCAGCAGCTTTTAGCAATTGCTCAATGGGTTCTCCCCAAGGATGCAATGAAAGGTCGAAAGTGGCCCAATGAACCGGCAGCATTTTTTTGCCTTTTAGTGCGACATGTGCTTCTGCGGCTTCTATGGCATCGGTATGGATGCCGTGCCAAGCCACATCATACGCGCCGATAGGCATGATGGTGAGATCAAATGGCCCGTAGGCTTCGCCAATATCAGAATAATTGGGCATAATGCCAGAATCACCCCCGAAATATACCCGGCAGTCAGGGTTGATGATGCACCAAGAGGCCCATAGGGTGGTGTTTCGGTTGAACAACCCACGGCCTGAGAAGTGCCTGGCAGGGGTGGCAATCAGTTCATTGGGCCCGTCCTTGATGGTATCCCACCAGTTCAGCTCAAAGATGTTCTGCTTTTTTGCACCCCAGCCGGTTAATATTTTGCCCACGCCGCAGGGAACATAAAACAGCGCATTGGTTTTGGCCAGGGCCTTCATCGTGTTCTTGTCCATGTGGTCGTAGTGGTCATGGGACAGTATCACGGCATCTATGTTTTTCAGGTCAGATATGGCGATAGGAGCGGGGTGCATCCGCTTTGGGCCAACGCTTTGTATCATGGAGGCGCGCTCACTCAGCACGGGGTCAATGATATATCGCCTGCCACCCAATTCCATGAGGAGAGAAGTGTGTCCCATCCAATACAAAACCAAGCTTGGGGAAGGTTTTTGGTTAAATACTCCCGGGCTCATCGGGCTCACGGGTATCGGGCTTGTGGGTTTCCTCAGTTTGGGATCCGATTTCCGGTATCGTTTGAAGATATCTGGGGTTTCCTTAAAACCCGCCATCGGGGTGGGTATGGGATTGATATATTTCCCTTTCTTGTCTTTTATGGCTTTTTGCCTGGGCATGTTATGTGCGGTTGTATTGTTCTCTAAGTCGTATGGGAGGTGTAAATATTGTATTGGGTTATTAACTTCGTCGAACTTCACGGAAAATTCGGTCTGCGAATTTGGTTTTTGGGTGCTTATAGGTAAGTGAAAGTTCGACGAAGTGGGTGCTGCGATCATAACTTCGTCGAACTTCACTGAAAATTCGGTCTGCAAATTTGGTTTTTGGGTGCTTATAGGTAAGTGAAAGTTCGACGAAGTGGGTGCCGCGATCGTAGCTTCGTCGAACTTCACTGAAAATTCAGTCTGCAAATTTGGTTTTTGGGTGCTTATAGGTAAGTGAAAGTTTGACGAAGGGTTAGGGGATTTCCAACACCACTTTGTCTGTCATTGGGTAGCCTACGCAGGTCAAAACCCATCCATTGGCCAGGTCTTTATCGGTAAGGACATCATTGATGGTCATTTTCACTTCACCCTCTTTGCAGATGGCCGAACAGGTACCGCATACCCCTCCCTGGCAACTATAGGGCAAGGATATCCCTTGTTCCAATGCTGTTTTCAATATCGTTTTCCCCACAGGGATCCTCAGTTCAAAATCGTTGCGGCCATTATGGATATGTACCGCTTTGATGGAAGGGCTCTGTACGGGGATGGTGTTTATCGCCTCTTGTTCTGCCAGTACCAGGAAGTTTTCTTTGTGGATTTGGCTTTTGTCAAACCCCATGGCTACGATGATCATTTCTGCCATACGCATATAGGCAAAAGGCCCGCAAAGCATAAATTCTGTATGGGGCCTCTCGAAACGTTGGTGGGCTTCAATCAAGTCTTTCAGCAATTCCAGGTTCAGGTGGGCATGGTAGGGATAGTTGTGGTCTTCGGGTTCGCTGAAAATATACAGGCAAGAAAATTGGTCAGGATATTTTTGGGAAAGAGCGTTCAACTGGTGATAAAAGATCGTTGATTTTTCGTTTCGGTTGCTGTATATGAGGGTGATATGGCTTTGCGGCTCATGCACCAACAGCGATTTGAGCAACGAAAATATGGGGGTGATGCCGCTCCCCGCCGCAACCATGAAAATATCCCTGGAGTGGGTGGTTTCCGGGTTCAGCACAAACCTGCCCGAGGGTGGAAGGGAAGAAAGGACGTCTCCAACCTTGGCGTGCCGATACATCCAGGTGGAGATTTCCCCATTGGGTATCCTTTTTACGGTGATCTGAAGCTCTTTGTCAATCCCCGGTGCCGAGCTCAGCGAAAAAGAACGGCGGATTTCATGGTTCCTGATGGGTAAAACGAGTGTAAGGAATTGGCCAGGCTGGTAGGGTACCTGTTCACCATCTTGCGGCACCAAGGTAAGGGTTACCGCATCCGGGGTTTCCTTTTCTATCTTCGATACGATAAGCGACAACATGGGAACCATAGGGCAAAGATAGCCCTTACAGTTTCATGATATGCCGTTCCATCACTTGGCCGTTGATCATCAGCTTCAACAAATACATCCCTGGGCTCAGATGATATTTTTCGGCGTTTATTTCAGTTTGATAGGTTCCGGGTGCTGCAGATCCATGGATAATAATCCCCAATTCTTTGCCTGCCATATCAAACAAACTGATTTGCACGTCTGACTTTTCTGTGAGTGAATAGGAAATGGTGGTGGATGTAGAAAAAGGGTTGGGGAAGATGCTCAGGCCCTTAAATTTGGCCGTGAAAGGCCCGATGCCCGAAACGGTTATATCCAAATCAGAATCATGTGTATTTTCACAGCCATCTGTGCCGGTCACGCTCAGGCTTACGGTGTATGTTTTGTTTTTGGGATACAAGTGCCGGATAGTATGCCCTGTTCCGAGATCGCCATCCCCAAATTCCCAAGTATATGCACCATCTGCCAAGCTGCTGTCGGCTGCATGAAGATTGGCCATTTGACCTGTATAATCAAGGCTCCAGTATGCGTTAGGAGAAGATTTGACAGCAATCGCCACGGATGAAGTTTTGGTGCAGCCCTGGTTCGTTTTTTCGGTAAGTGTGTATGTAGTGGAGACCGTGGGGGCCACGGTTGGGTTGGATGAAACATTGTTAAAACCTGAAGGAACGCTGCTCCAAGAATACGTGCTGCCCGCCACAGCCACCGCGCCCAATGCTATGGACGTGCCTGCACAGATACTGCTGTCTGAAATTGTTTTGGCCACAGGCACCGGACTGACAACGACATCAACCGAACTAGAATTTTTGCACCCAAAGGAGTTTGTCTCCGTTAGGTAATAACGTGTGTCTGCCACTGGGTTCACGGTGGGATTTGAGACCGTAGAAGCAAAGCCGGAAGGATTGCTTGTCCAAATATAGCTGCTGCCGGCAACGGGTGTAGCCCCGATAGGCAACGATGCGCCCTTGCAAATGCCCGTATCCGGTATGGTTTGAGCCGTGGGCAAAGAGCGGGCGGTGATCGTTACAGAATTTGAATGGCTGCAACCTGTACTAGTATCGGTTTCGGTCAAAGTATATTGGGTGGTGGCGATAACCTTTACAATGGGGTTGGCAACAGTATCAATGAAGGTACCAGAAGAACTGCTCCAAGAATATTTGCTGCCTGACACCGGCTTGCTTCCTATTGCCAACGAGGTATTTGAACAAACAGTTGTATTTGAAATAGTTTGGGCGGCAGGCATGGGGTTTACCGAGATCGTTACCGAATCCGATTTACTGCAACCGGTAGCTTGATTGGATTCTGTCAAATAATATGTCGTAGTCTTTGTCGGCGTCACCTGAGGGTTGCTGATGGAAGCTGAAAACCCTTTCGGAGCCGAGGCCCAAGTGTATGTGTTGCCCGCAACGGGATAGGTGCCGATGTATATTGAATTGCCGTAGCAAAGCGTTTTGTTTGACACAGTGAAGGCCAGAGGAACAGGATTTATTTTTATGACAACAGAGTCTTTTTTGTGGCATCCTGTTGCGGTATTGGTTTCTGTAAGCGTATAGGTGGTGGTGGCACTGGGGCTTGCTTTGGGGTGTGCCAAGGAAGATGTGAAACCCGGGGGATTGGAAGTCCAGGCATAACTATCGCCGGCAATGACAGAATCTCCCAAAAACAAGGAACTGCCTAGGCAAACCTTCTTTGGGCCGCCTGTTTTGGCCTGTGGGGTTATGTTCACCGTTATTTTTGCAGTGTCAGTGGAAGCACAGCCTGTGGCCCGTATGCTAGCAGTAATGATATAGTCTGTGGTCGCTAAGGGTTCCACTGTCGGGTTTGCCTGCGTGGAGGAAAAACCGTAGGGATAACTGGACCAGGCATAATCCACGCCGCTGATGGCAGGGGCACCTAAACTCAAACTGTCACCAAGACAGACAGAACTTGATGCGATGCTGTTTGTTTTGGGCAGCGGATTTATGGTTATTGTGATGGAATCCGTTCGGGTACAACCGGTGGCCAATATTTTTTCATTTAGGGTGTAAGTTGTCGTCGATCCTACGCTCAGGAAAGTGTCTGCTGCCGAAGACACAAAGCCAGCGGGGCGCGAGGTCCAGTGATAGGCGTAACCGCTTACCGGCGAAGTGCCGATTTTGGCTGAAGTCACGGCGCCACAATTGGTAGAACTGAAACCTACACCGGGCAGTGGGGCAGGGTTTACATTTACCTTTATGGTATCAACAGTACTGCAATCTGTGGCGGCTATGGTTTCGGTCAAGTAATATACAGTGCTGCTATCCGGGTGCACGGTCTGGTTGGCGGCCGATGATGACGAGCCGATAGGCACAGAACTCCATTTATAGTTGTAGCCCGTAACCGATGAAGTACCAATGGCAATACTTGTCAGGTCGCAAATGGTTTTGGTACTGTATTTTAACCCAGTAGGCGTTGGGTTTACCGTTATTGTTGCGGAATCAGTCATGGTGCAACCCGTAGCGCCAATGGTTTCTGTCAAATAATACTTGGACGTTGCGGATGCCTGTATGGTGGGATTTGCCAAGCTTGAACTGAAACCAACGGGCTTGCTGGTCCAGGAATACTGATGCCCGCTGATGGAAGTAGTACCCAAGGTATAAGCCGTGCCTTTGCAAATGACCGCATCACCGCCGGTTTTCGCCAAAGGGTGTGGGTTTATGGTGCAAGCAAGGAATGCAGTATCGTTGAATGTGGCACTATCGGTATTGCCGTTTGGGAGGCTGCTATAGGCAACTATAGTATTGGCCCCTGTTGAAAACGAATAACTGCTGGACAGCGTGACGAGGATTGCGCTGTCGGGCGATAGGGACCCTGTCCAGGAAACGGAAGTTTGGGCCGAACCGTTTACCAGCCAGCCAATGGTTGCTGATTTAAGTATGTTTGCGCTGAAATTCCTTAGGTAAACCTTTACGGGATAGCTGCCTGTACAATTGTTGGCCAAAGGGCTTGCAAAAGAATCTATCCCTGCATCATCCGGGTAGGGTGCCATCCGGAATTTGGCCAAATAAGCATCCTCAGTGCCGCCGATGCCGCTTTGGTATGCTTTATAGGGTGAGGCGATCCTGCTGGTGCTTTCAGTATAGCCAGATAAATAAATATTGCCAGCCCTATCTGCGGCAACGCCATTTCCCTGTTCATCTCCCGGCCCACCAAAATAAGTGGCCCATTTTATTTTCCCGTTTTTATCAAATTGCGCTAGATAGGCATCGCTTTTGCCACCTATGTTTTTTTGGGGTGCCCCCGTGGTGGCAATATGTTTCGTGCTGTGTGTGAAACCTGAAATGGCCACGTTTTCAGCTGTGTCCAATGCAATTCCCTCGCCTTCGTCATCGTCATTGCCCCCATATAACGTGCTCCATACCAAGGCCCCTGCGCTGGTAAACTTGGCCAAGAAGGCATCGTTGTAGTAGCTGCTGGCCAACGCAGTCTGGTAAGCGCCGGAAGTGGCGAGGCTATCGGCATTGCCAGTAGTAGTTCCGGTGATGTACACAAAATTTGAGGCATCGGCAACCACGGCAGTCGCAAAAGTCCTAATACCACCAAAATAGGTGCCCCAGCTAAGGTTCCCGCTCTTGTTGAATTTTGCCAGGAATGAGGTCGCATAAAACCCACCTGCCGTGGAACAGTACACCCCAGAAGTGGCGATACCGCTGTCACTATAAGTCCAGCCGACGATATATATGTTTCCCGCCGCATCCATGGTACTGGAATAGGCTTCCTCATTATACCTCCCTCCATAGTAGGTGGCCCATTTTATGGTGCCTGAGCTATCAAACAGGGCAAGGAAATTGTCTGCGGCTGCAGGAGGACGGATCGTTGTTTGAAAAGCACCGGAAGTGGCTATGTTTTTTTTGCTCTGTGTATAGCCGGTGATGCTCACGTTTCCCGAAGCATCGGAACCAATCCCGTTCGAGGCATCATCATCGCTGCCCCCAAAATAAGTGGCCCAGTTCAGTTTGCCAGCACTGGTGAATTTGGCAAGAAAACCGTCTCCATAGTTGGTGCCGCCGCCATACGCGGTTTGGTAGGCACCAGAGGTGGCAATACCGCTGGTGCTGAAGGTTTGGCCCGTGATATACACACAGCCAGGAGTTTGACATGATATGCCCCCAACATATTCTGTGCCACCACCGTAATACGTGCCCCATTGCCGTTTGCCTGCCGCGTTGAACTTGCATAGGAAGGCATTGTACCCGCTGAGATAGGTTTTGTACGTGCCAGAGGTAGCGATACTGCTGCTGCTGGAAGTAAATCCACCAAAATATATAAATCCGGCATTGTCAACAGATACTTTGAAAGACGCATCGCCGCTACTGCCACCGTAATAGGTTGACCATTCGATAGTGGGGTCTATTACCAGGTCTTTGGTTTCATCATAGCCCTTTACGCTAAAGCCATAACCGGATTCTTTGATGTGAAAATGGCTGGGCACTTTTTTGCCCATGCTAAAACAAACCGGGCGGCTTTCTGATAGGTAGCCGAGGTTGCAAAGGTGCATGAACCCGCCGTCAATGGCTGTGTTGCCATGCAAAATGCCTTGCCATTGAAGCTTGATTTGGCCAACCTTGCCGCCGGGGTGCACAATAAACGAGTATTCCACGCCTGAAGGTTTCGGTTGCAGCACCAAATCTATATGGGGGTAAAGGTCTTTATAGGTAACAGTGTTGTAGGTGGGCACATCCGTAATGCCATGGTTGGCAGAGCCTGTGGTATAAAAGTTCTCATAATAGTCCTGCTCGCCGGTTGCCATTATCTGGGCACTGGCGTTGGCGTTAAGGAACATGAGGTCTGTGCGCTCAGTGGTAACCTTGGTTGGCACGCGGGGTTTATTTTGGGGGGCAACACCCTCAACCCCGCCCAGCCTTGCGCCACTTGCCTCTGATACGCTGGCCTGATTCACGGGTTCTGTCTTTACAAATACAAAGCTGAGCATCCCCGGTCTGCAGTACAGGTTTACGCCCCCTTGATGGTCATAGAATTTGATATCCGAAAGCACTGTGCCGCTTTCATCGGTAAGCTGGCCCTTGTTTGCCACAAATGACCAATCTTTTTGGTTGATGAATTGCTGAGCCTGCGCCCCAGCGTCAAAACTTTGTAAAGTGAGCAGGCTAATAATGACAGACAGCCAAAAAAAATGCTTCATTCTGGGGGATTTCAATAATACAAAACTAAGCAATACCTGTTAAAGTCCTGGCATTGATCAAAAAGGAAGGTTACTAATATTTCACCAACCGTTGTTCCACTACGCTGCCATTAGCCACAAACTTCATCAAATACACCCCTTGCTGCAAATGACAGCTTTCTGTATTTATCTCATATTGATGTCTGCCAGAAGCTTGCACCCCACTGTACACTAAGGCTATCTGCCTGCCCATGATATCCAGCAATTCTATCCGTACCTCTGATTTTTCCACGACTGTATAGGATAAAGTTGTGGTGAAGGAAAAAGGGTTGGGGAAGAGTGATAACTCGATATGAGGCGCCGTGTTTTCGGAAATACCGCTCAGGCAACTGATGGAAATCTGAGAATCCCGTTCGGCATGGCAGCCTTTGGCATCGGCCACAACAAGCCGGGTCTGAAATGTGCCTTTGGTGGCAAAAGTATGCTCCGGGCTGATAACAGCACTGCTATCGTTGTCACCAAAATGCCATTTATATGCTTTATAGGTATTGATCTGTGGTATATAGTATGCAGAGTCGCAATCTATCTTTATGTTCCATCCCGCGATGGGTACAGGATTCACCGTTATTTTCACACTATCCGTGCTTTGGCAACCCGTGACCGTACTGAATTCATTGAGGATATAGGTGGTGGTGGTATCAGGCTGTACCCTTGGGTTGGGTGCTGAGGTGTCGAAAGTGGAATATAGCACATGCCATTGGTAAACAATTCCTGCAATGCCTTTTGAGCCCAGATCTATGGTATCGCCTGCACATATTGTTTGGTTGGCGGCAATTTTTATGACAGGCAGCGGTTCCACCTGATAATAAAATATCGAAGTGTCATTGCTTTTTAAAGAATCATTTCCCCCATTGGGAAGATAGGTCCATGCTAGGAGTGTATCCATGCCAGGCGGCAATAGTATCGTATCCAAGTTCACAATCTGCGTGCTATCGGGTTTTAGTTTACCTGTCCAGCTATGGGCTGTTTGTTTTTTTCCGTTGACAGACCATCCGATTTGTACGGAATTGAGTACATCATCCCCAAAATTTTTCAGGGTTACCTTAAATTGCATAGGTAGCTGGCATTGGCTCCCTTTGGGTGAGATGATATTGGCTATCCCGGCATCGGTGTTCAAAAAGCTGAATTGGGCCAAGAAGACATCGAAAGTATCTGTCCCACCTACAAATGAGGGTTGAAATGCGTTCTGAGTGGATATGTTATTTGTGCTCATGGTATTGCCTACGATGTTCACAATACCGGTAGCATTTACGGATATCCCATTGCACTCTTCCAGTCCAAAGCCTCCATAATAAGTGGCCCATTGTAAGATGCCCCCAGGGTTGAATTTGGAAAGAAAAACATCGCCCCCGCCACCATAAGAGGTTTGATAGGCGCCTTTGGTGGCCAGTCCAGAGCTGCTCTGGGTTTGTCCCGTCAAATAGATATTGCTGGCTTTATCCAAGGCTATCCCCGAAGCCTCATCTACATCGGCTCCTCCAAAGTATGTCGCCCAATTTATGGTGCCATCGGCGTTGAATGCGGCGAGAAAAGCATCCAAACTCCCAGATAAAGCAGTCTGGTAGGCCCCAGTCGTAGCAATGCCCGAAGTGCTGCCCGTATATCCTGCAAAGTACACGTGCCCATTGCCATCTGCCGTAACAGCAGCGCCTTGGTCATAGCCTTTGTCCCCAAAATAAGTAGCCCATTTGAGTTTGCCTGCCGAGCTGAACTTGATCAACAATCCGTCCCAGTCACCCCCGCTGTATGAAGTCTGATAGGCGCCACTGGTGGCCGCCCCTGGACCACTGGCCGCGCCGCCTATATATATGTCTCCTGCGTGGTGGTCATAAGCAATGGCAAAGCCACGATCGTCTGAGTTGCTTCCGTAATAAGTGGACCACTGAATACTACCGCTGCTATCAAATTTGGCTAGGAAAACATTGTTATATCCTGCATTGGAGGTTTGATAAGCTCCCTTTGTGGCAATTCCCTGTGAACTGCCCGTATATCCAGTGATATATACATGACCGGAATCATCGGCTGCTACTCCTTTTGATTCATCGCTGTAGTTTCCTGCAAAATAGGTTGACCATATTCTTTTCCCGCTACCATTGAACCTTGCCAAGAACCCGTGATCCGTGCTGGCTGTACTCACTGTGGTTTGATAAGCACCCGAGGTGGCAATACCTGAAGTACTGTACGTTGTGCCAGTCATGTATACCCCACCTGTGCCGTCCAGACAAACCCCAAAACCAAATTCCAAATCATTGCCTCCATAATATGTGGCCCAAAGCCGCTCACCATTGCTGTTGAATTTTGCCAGAAAAGCATCATAGGCACCGGCGAAAGAGGTCTGATAGGCACCGGCTGTGGCGAGCCCCTGTGTAGATTCGGTATATCCGGCAATGAACACATTCCCATTGGCATCAGTAGTAATGGCAGAACCTATATCGTTACCTTCATTGCCAAAATAGGTGCCCCAAACGATATTGGGATCAATGACCAAAGTGGCTCGCGGGTCATATTTGCCCATTTCAAACCCGATCGTATGGTCTTTTTTAATGAAAGTGCTTGCTACTTCCCTGTTTCCCTGAAAGCTTGCTGGTTTGCTTTCTTCCATTTTCCCCAAAGGCAATGCATAAGAAATGCCCCCATTCTCTGCCAATTGCATGTTTTGTAACCCGTTCCATTGCAGCTGGATATCTGATACCTTGCCACCCGGGTGCACCACAAATTCATATTTCAAGCCTTGTTCTTTGGCATGCAGCACGAAGTCTATACGGGGATATATATCGTTGTAGGTGATGGTTTTATAGGAATGTACATTGGTAATGCCTGATTCCCCCGTATGGGCTAGGTAATAGTTCTGTTCATATTCCTGTTGTTCGCTGGCTACGATGGGAGCAGATAGGTTGGCATTGAGGAGGATGAGATCGGCGCGGTTGGTGGATAGGGCCGAACTGCGCGTCGCGAATTGCGAATTGCGTGGTCGAAAATGATTGGCATCAAAATTTTGTCCATCCCCTAAAGCACCACCCGTTGCTTCTGAGATTTGTTTTGGGTCATTCTCTGTCTTGGTAAAAACAAAACTGATGGTGCTAGGCCTACAATACAGAAACACCCCACCTTGCTGGCCATAATATTGGATATCTGACGATAATTGGCCCTTGTTTTCCGTGAACGACCAATCTTTTGGGTGCATGGTTTGCTTGGTGGTCCGGACGTTGTTCTGGAGAAGTTGATTTCCAGCAAAGAGGGAGCTTGTGCCAAAAGTGCTGAAAAGGAAGAGGAGCAAAATATATCGTTTCATGCAAGTGGGACTTTAGGCAACGAATTTAATGTGTTTTGAGGGAAAGATTGGGCATATTAACCCGCACATCCTTCCTTCTCTCGCGACTATGATTGGGAATGATTGAATGAAAGCTATGATTTTTTGATGAGCTATGATTCTTTGGTTGATTTATTTGGTGGGTTTTGATTTTGAGGTTGGTGGGCTGATGGGTTATATCGAATGGCTGCTTTCCCGTTTTTGGGTGCGGGTTTCATTACTCTTTTGAATTGAAGTGAGGGGCTGCCAAAATTGATGAGTAAGCCTATATCCATACCATAAGCCTCTAGATAATTTATGGCTTGGGCGAGGTGTGCGTCTTCCAATTGGATGACAGCTTTAAGTTCTAGCATTATTATCCCATCCACAAAAAAATCAACTCTTCTCCTGCCCAGGTATTCCCCTTTATAAAGAATCTCCATCTCGTGCTCTTTGCTGAATTCAATGCCATTCAGTCGCATTTCAATTGCCATGGCGTTCTGATATATCTTTTCCTGAAATCCATTCCCTAAGTGGCTATGCACTTCCATGGCACACCCGATGATCTTGCCAGTTAATTCGCTCAGTGGATATTGCTCATTGACAATCATTTATAGAAGTATTTTTAATTTTTTAATCCATCAAATTGTCATAGTAATCACACAATCAAAGAATTCAAATAATCATAGAAATCACATTAATCATTCCCAATCATAGTCTGTCCCTTTTAGTCTTCCAACGTACTCGTATCCCCCGCTTCTGTCCCCATTTCTTTGGCTTTTAGCACGCGGCGCATGATTTTACCGCTGCGGGTTTTGGGTAGGCGGTCCACGAATTCTATTTCATCGGGCACCCCTATGGCACCGAGTTCGTGCTTCACTTGATGCTTGATATGGAGGATCAGGTCATCTGTTTTTTCGTTGCCCTGCCTGAGGATCACAAAGGCCTTGATGCTCTGCCCTTTGATATCATGGGGCTTGCCGATTACCGCCGCTTCTGCCACGGCTGGGTGGGATACCAAGGCACTTTCCACCTCTGCGGTCCCGATGCGGTGGCCAGACACGTTCAGCACATCATCGCTGCGGCCCAGGATCATAATATAGCCATCTTCGTCCATGGTGGCCAGGTCGCCTGCAAAATACACCCCGTCTATCTCGTTCCAGTACTTGTGGAAACGTTCCGGTTCGCCAAAGCAGGTGCGGAGTGCGGAAGGCCAGGGTCTCTTTATCACCAATAGCCCAACCGTATGCGGTGGTACAGGTTCTCCATGGCGGTTGACCACTTGAGCCATTACCCCGAAAAATGGCAATCCCGCCCGGCCCGGTTTCTGCGGCATGGAAGGCAAGGTAACGATCATGTGCCCGCCTGTTTCCGTTTGCCACCAGGTATCAACCACGGCGCAGTTGCCCCCACCAATGTTTTTATGGTACCAGTGCCAAGCTTCGGGGTTGATGGGCTCACCCACGCTGCCGATTATTTTCAAGGATGATAAATCATGTTTGGCGGGCCATTGCTCCCCATATTTCATGAACAGGCGCACAGCCGTGGGCGCGGTATAGAACTTGGTGACCTTGTATTTTTCAATGACTGCCCACCAGCTTGCCGGGTCAGGATAATCTGGGGCACCTTCGTAGATCAGGCTGGTGGCCCCGTTGGAAAGCGGGCCATAAATGATATAGCTATGCCCTGTTACCCATCCCGTATCGGCCGTGCACCAGAAAAGATCATCCGGTTTCAGGTCAAACACATATTTGGTGGTGATATGGGTGTGCAGGTTATAGCCGCCGGTGGTGTGCAATACCCCTTTGGGTTTGCCCGTGGTGCCCGAGGTGTACAGTACAAATAGGGGGTGTTCGCTATCCAGTTGTGCAGCAGGGCATTCGGCAGATTGTTTTTCCAGGAATTGATGGTAATCCGTTTCGGTTTCATCCAGTTCCATAGGCTCTTCGCGTTGGTGCATGATCACGTGTTGCACGCATTCCAAGCCCTCCACTGCTTCATTGGCGATGGCTTTCAGGTCTATGATCTTTCCTCTGCGCTTGGTATAGGTACTGGCCACCAGCACTTTTGCCTGGGCATCATCTATCCGCAACCGCAACGCTGCCGCACTGAACCCGGCATAGATCACATTATGTACCGCTCCGATACGCGCGCAACCCAATACCGCCACGATCTGCTCGATACAGAGGGGCATATACACCGCAACCCGGTCTCCAGCCACGATGCCAAGACTCAGCAATCCATTTGCGAAGCGACAAACCTTTTCGAACAGTTCCCCATAGGTGATCCGTTCTTCCGCCCCTGCCTCATTGGTGTAGATATATGCTGTTTTATGGATGTGACCGGCAATGATGTGCCTATCCAAACAATTATAGGTGATATTGATCTTTCCTTCAATAAACCAGGCATAGTTGGGGTAATTCCATTCAAAGGTTTCATGCCATTCCTCGAACCAATGCAGTTCTTGCTTGGCCATTTTATCCCAGAATGCCTCCATATTTTCTATGGAATCGCGGTACATTTTATGGTAGGTTTCGGGGCTGATATATGCGTTTTCAACAATGTGTGCAGGAGGGTACACAAGGGCTTCGGTAGGGGCCAATATTTCGTTTTCTTGCTCTGTCATGGTTTTGTGCGATGTTTGAATGGGGTGCTAAAATAGGGAAAATAGTTATGAAGCGGATAGAGCAGATGGGGAAGAGGACATAGGCCACCCGACAGTGAAGATAAGAGGCCAGGCTTGGAAATCTATTGGCAAATAGACATTCCTTGAATCTCTGTTCGTATCTTTGTATTAACGAAATGATTTAAATTATATGTCTATCATCAAGATTCCATTGCACTATGAGGGCTCTAAAGGAGAGAAAACGATCATGTCACTATTTGATAGCGGAGCCAACCTTTCTTGTATGCACCCAGACCAAGTGGAAGGCCTTGCAAACCTTGAAAAACTATTTAAGCCCAGGTTGCTGGCAACGGCTACCGAAGGACATTATGTGGAGGTCTCTCACAGGGTACAAGTGGATTTTTATATTGATGATGTTCATTTGTCTGATGAATTCCTGGTGATCCCAGGCCTGTCTGAAGATGCGATCATAGGTGCCGCCACTATGCAAAAATGGAAAATCAAACTCGACTTTGACACCGAAAAAGTAGTGGTAGACCCGAAAGTGGCCAAGTTGCAGTTGATTTGAGGGGTATTTGCTATATTTGACTGCAATCAAATTTCATATGAAATATTTGCTCATCGCCTCAGTATTGTTTTCATGCGGTCAATCTAGGTTGCATGGTGGTTTAAAGTACAAGAGTCAAATAAGTTATCAGGCATCAGGCTTTTCGCTTACGACTGCTCATTTGAAAGGGAAAGTAAAATCAGTGATTGCATGTACCTATCAGGCCAGTTTCAATCTTGATAGTTCAGGACTACAAAAAGGGAATTTGATAGATAGCACAATTTCGATGTATGATAGAAATGGGAATATGACCGAAGAGCATACTAGTCCAAACAATAGATTGACTTATGTTGCCAAATATAATAATGCTGGTAAATTGGAAGAAGAAATAAATTACAATCAGGTAGGAAATAAAATCATTGAATCAAGGAGCAGTTATAGCTACGATGAAAAGGGTGCTCAAATTGAAGAAAAGGATTTTGATAAAAAGGGCACCTTGCAGCATTCTTATACATTTAAATATGACAATAATGGCAATTTAATTGAAAAAACAACCAAAGATCCAGCGGGTAATCCCGAAGATAAAACTGTTTCAAAATATGATAATAATGGCTATAAGACAGAGGATTGTACCTATTTTATTGATAGGGGCCTAATGAATAGATCCGTTTATAGCGTTGGTACAGATAGCAGTGATATTATCGTACATAGTTATGTTTATCCAATTACTAGCACCTCAACATCCTCTTACAAACAAAGCAATTTCGATAAATTTGGTAATGGGCGAAAATTGGTTATCAGCCAAGATGACCATTCTTCTGCAATAGTTGAGTATTCCATAGACTACTATTAAGCATGAGTGTTGGCTAACTATTATATAGTCTGTAAATTACATAAGGAAATTGCCTTTTTACTTCTTGGTTAGTTCCTGACCGCATCTGGTATGCCCGAGAGATTATTCATGCATCAAAATGGTCAACTAAGCAATATATCAGTAGGGATTCCCTGTTCGCGATGGAAAATTTTTGCGATTTCCAGGGTAAGCGGTTTCCTTTTGTTCAGCAATGTGGAAATATATCCCTTGGAACCAATTTTTCCGACCAAATCCTTGTTTTTCAATCCTTTTAGCCCTTATTGCATCTATGGCATCCGGAAATGGAATTGTATCTCAAGCCAAAGCTAAAAAAATTTCCTAATAGACACTTTTCATGGAAGGTTTAGATTGATGCCTCTTACGGTTGGACCAATTGTCAACTTTATGGCTGAGAAAAGTTTTTTTCCACAATCCTCCCTACCGTATATCCTAACTCAATTCTATGCTATACCTTTGGAGATTGATATAAACAGAAGCACGTTGAGAGTTGACCCTGCGAAAGAATTTAAGCTCATATTTTCACTGAACCCCGAAACGGAACTGGGGCCGCTGATAGAGCCGTATGTGGTACAGCTCAACAGCAACGAAACCTTTTCGCTCACCTATCAGCGGGTGTATTTCCATACCATGAAGGCCTTTTCTGAGGGCTGGAGCGAGGTGGACAAGGAACTCATCAAGATCACCTCTGAGTATGCGCTGGAGAACATCGTGAAGAAATTCAGCAAAAAAGACATGCGGCCGCACGAGTTCGTGTCGCGGTTCCTGGATGAGAAAATGCTGAAGGAAGTGATCCGTCCGTTTGTTGATGACCAACTGGCCAAGTGCATCCGCCTGCTGAAAGGGCATACCCTGTACTTGAGAGGCAAGAGCGGAAATCCTGCGCACCGGGAACTGGAATTTGAGGAAGAAGAGGTAAGCGTGTTTTTCCATTTCATCAAAGAACCGGAAGGCACACGGTACTATCCTACTTTCAAATGCAGGGATGAGCATATCTCCTTTGTGAACAAACAGGTGCTCATCGTTACCAACAAGCCATGCATACTGCTCTGCGAAAACAAAATTTATTATTTCGACCCATCGCTGGAAGGCAAGAAGCTCACCCCGTTTTTCAGCAAATGGAACATAGAGATCCCCAAGGCATCGGAGCCACAATATTTCAGGCGTTTCATCATGCCGCTCATCGAAAAGCACAACGTTGTTGCCAAAGGCTTCCAGATCCATGTGCTGAAGGATGACCCGGTGGCCTGCCTGAAAATGGAAAAGGGATGGAACGGACAGCCCCAATTGCTCCTATATTTTGATTACCGCAAAGAGAAGATACCTGCCGAAGACCCCAAGCCGGTCTTCGTGAAGATGGAAAAGACGGATGACAACTATTCGTACTATAAAATAACCCGGCAAACTGCCACCGAGCAGCGCAAAAAAGACATCCTGCATGAGATTGGGCTGTCTCAGAGCGAGGGCTCTGCCTGGCTTCCTGTTGGCTTCAATGGCAATACTTCCACTTTCGATCTGGTACAATGGATCAATGCCAACCGTGCCAAGCTGGAAAAAAGCGGTTTTCAGGTGTTCCAGGAAGGGGTGACGGGCAGCTATTACCTCGGGGAAATAAAATTGAGTTTTGATGTTAAAGAAACCAACGATTGGTTCGACATATATGCCACGGTAAGTTTTGGGGATTATAAAATACCGTTTATCAAGTTAAAAAAATATATCGTAAATGAAATAAGCGATTTTGTCCTGCCCGATGGCAAAATAGCGGTGATCCCAAAAGAATGGTTCAGCAAGTATAAAGACCTGCTCGCACTTAGCGGTGGAGATGAGCAGCGGCTGATCGTAAAAAAGCACCACTATGCGCTGGTGGATGAGATATTTTCGCTGAACAATTCCAAGCCCATCATCCATAAGGATTTGTACCTCACCTTCAACGATATGCTGGCCAACCAGCACGAAACCGTACCCGAAACCTTTGTGAACGTGTTGCGGCCCTATCAGGAAACGGGGTTCCAATGGATGAATTTCTTGAAAAAGAACAAGTTCGGCGGCTGCCTGGCTGATGACATGGGCTTGGGAAAAACGATACAGGCCCTGGCACTGTTGCGGAACGAACAACAGAACCCGGTACTCAATGGCCAAGATGCGGTCGACGATGAAGGGCAGCTTAGCCTTTTTGGAAACCTGAACGGGAAGAAAGGAAAGCGAACTGTCCCTTCCCTTATCATCATGCCTACCTCGCTGATACACAACTGGCAATATGAGGTCACCAAGTGGGCGCCTACCCTGCATGTGGTGGTATATACGGGGTTCGACCGGGAAGAAAAGCTTATACAGTTCAATAAGGCAGACCTGATCCTCACCACCTATGGCACGGCAAGAAATGATATTGAAACATTGAAGAATTATCATTTCAATTATATCATGCTCGATGAGAGCCAGGTGATAAAAAACCCCTTGGCCAAGGTGAGCAAGGCCGTAAAATTGCTTCGCGGACAACACCGACTGGGGCTGAGCGGCACTCCCGTGGAAAACTCGCTGATGGACCTTTGGTCGCAGATGTCGTTCCTCAATCCAGGCTTGCTTGGCAGCTACCAATATTTCCGGGATGAATTTGTATTGCCCATTGAAAAGAAAAACGACGAAGAGCGCAAGCAGAAATTAAAGATACTCATACAGCCCTTTATTTTGCGGCGCACCAAGGAGCAGGTAGCCAAGGACTTGCCGGAGCTTTCCGAGAAAGTATATTTTTCTGAAATGACACCTGACCAAAAGGAACTGTACGACAGCACCCGGAATTTCTACCGCAAAAAGATATTGCAGAACATGGAAGAATTTGGGGAGCAGCGGGCCCGTTTCTTTGTGCTGAAAGGGTTGATGCAGTTGCGCCTGATCGCCAACCACCCCCGGATGAACGATGCTACCTATGCGGGTGAGTCGGGCAAATTTGACGACATCATCAATACGCTCGATAATGTATTGAGCGAAAAGCACCGGGTACTCATATTCTCCCAGTTTGTGCGGCACTTGGATCTATTGGCCACCCACCTGAAAAAGCAGGAAATACCCTATGCCTATCTCACGGGGCAGACCCGCAAACGGGCCGAAGAAATCAATTCCTTCAAAGACAATGCCGATAAACCCGTATTCCTCATATCATTGAAGGCGGGCGGCGTGGGTCTCAACCTTACCGAAGCCGACTATGTGTTTATCTGCGACCCTTGGTGGAACCCGGCCGTGGAGCAACAGGCTATCAACCGGGCACACCGCATCGGGCAGGACAAAAGCGTGTTTTCGTACAAGTTCATTTCCAAAAACACGGTAGAAGAAAAAATACTGTTGCTGCAAGAACGCAAACTTCAACTGAGCGCCGACCTCATCCAATCCCACAAAGCCAACCCGAATATCCTCACCAAGGAAGATATCGAGTTGTTGTTTTCGTGAGGAGATTATATTAACATTTGGGACAAAAAATGGGCAGGCTCTATGGATTTCACGGTTGTTCCTTTGTTAATATCTGAATCCCGATTTATCTCTTATCTTTGTACTAGATAAGGTATAGGGGATCTCTAAAAACTACCTTTTACCCTTCTCCAAATGGAGAAGGACTCAGGTTGAGGTGATAAAAAACGGGTTTTTAGAGGTGCCATATAGGTCGTCCATAATTAGTTAATAAAAATTGCCATGCGCTTCCCCCCGCTGCTGATTGCTGTTGTATTTTCTTTTCTTTTTGCCAAGCTATATGCCGCCAGTCCCGTGCAGGTGCAGCAGTTCATCAACCATAAGGATTGGTCCTTTGTAGAGAACAAGGGTCAACTTGCCGATGACAAAGGCCAGCTTCAACCCGAAATAAAGTACTATGGACGCCAAGGGGGCGTGTCATTGTATTGCAAGCCCGGAATGCTCAGTTTTTTGTTTACCAAGGTAGAAAAGGCACCCGAAAACATTTCCGAGGCAAGCGGATTGCCTGTTGCATCCGGGCATGGACATACTGTCACGCAACAACCGTCCACGGTTTCTACCTCCCGGACAGACCTGATACTGATAGGCTCCAACCCAAATGCCCAGGTCATTGCCAGCGACCAACAGGAATACTACGAAAACTTCTATCTGGCCCATACCCCGGAAGCAGGGATTACCTATGTGCATACCTTTAAGACAATTACTTATAAAGAGGTCTATCCGCATATTGATATGGTGCTGAATACAGCAAGCCAAGGGATGGAATATTCCTTTATTGTGCATCCCGGCGGAAAAGTAAGCGATATACAGTTGCAATGGAATGGTGTTGCCAAAACCGAACAACTCCATAATGGCGGGATGAAATACGAAAACGCTCTCGGAAACTTGCAGGAAAGTGCACCCAAGAGCTTTGTTGATGGGAAAGGGGTGGAGAGTCATTTTGCCCATAAGGGAGCAGCTTTTGGCTTTTCCGTTGGGAAATATGATAAGGGGAGGGATTTGGTGATTGATCCTTACATTAAATGGGGTAGTTATTTTGGAGGTTCCAACGATGAACAAATTTTGAATATTCAAATCGATTCTTCAAAATTTATCTACTTTACTGGTTATACTGCTAGTGCATCCGGAATTGCGACTTCGGGAGCATACCAAACCAGCATGATCAGCGCTTCTGATGTAATGATTGGCTGTTTTTCCACCTCTGGAAATTTATTATGGTGCACTTATTATGGGGGGAATGCAGCAGATTACGGAAATGCTATAAATATTGATAAAAATCGCAATATTATTGTTCTAGGTAGAACCAATAGTACAACGGGAGTGGCAACTAGCGGAGCCTTCCAGACGAATTATGGTGGCGGCAATTTTGATATTCTTATTGCAAAGTTCAGTAATAGTGGTAGCAGGATTTGGAGTTCATATTATGGTGGAATATATGAAGATGATGGTGTGGGGGTGACAACTGATACTGCTGGGAATATTCTTTTTTCAGGTTCTACAAAAAGTCAATCTGGAATTGCCACATCAGGCGCTTTTCTAACTCATGGAGGGGTTGGGACAGGAATTGGTTCCGGTCAGCCATTTTTTGTGAAATTTACATCGTCCGGCAATAGAACATTTGGTTCATACTTCGGCTGGGACGGTGATAACATAGAAGGAATTCAAACAGATATTTCTGAGAATATATATTTTACAGGGTATACTACAGCGACTGGAGGGATTGCGACAAGTGGAGCATTTCAAACAAGTATGACGGGAAGTATTGGAAATTCATATATTCAGAAATTTAGCAGTTCAGGAACCAGAACATGGGGCACTTATTATGGAGGGAATACTTTTGAGGTTGGTACAGACCTAAAGCTTGATGCAAACAACAATATATATCTAGTTGGTTATACAACAAGCTCAACGGGGATTGCAACATCTGGCGCTTTTCAAACATCAAATGCAAGTCCGGGGACAGCGCAGGACGTTTTTTTAGCAAAATTTTCAAACTCAGGAAGTAGGATCTGGGGCACCTATTTTGGAGGAAGTAAAGATGACTTTGGGCGATCCTTAGTAATATCCAAAAATAACAATATTTTTATCACGGGTTACACTGCGAGTACTTCAAATATTGCAAGCCCTGGGGGTTTTCAAAAATCAATTCCAAGCTCAAACAATACTGCAATTGTAGCTAAATTTTCATCCAATGGGAATCGGATATGGAGTTCCTACTTGGGTACAAAAGCAAGTACATATGGGCAATCCATTGTAGTTGATTCGCAGGAAAACATATTTATTGCAGGGAATTGCACCAGTAGCTCAGGAGGAATAGTTACTTCAGGAGCATACCAAACTTCTTTTGGGGGCAGCACCTGGGATGGCTTTATTTCAAAAATTTCAAATCACAATTACGATGCCGGAGTCAATGCAATTGTATTACCTGGAGGTTCTTTATGCTCCGGATTGCAGCTGGTTAAGGCCCAAATAGCAAATTATGGGATAAGAAAAATAGACTCATTAAAAATTGGATGGACTATAAATAGGATATTACAAACTCCTGTAAAATTTACTGGCACCCTAAAACCAGACAGTTTTTTTACCGTAAATCTAGGTTCTGCCTCATTCCCTTCTGGATCTGATACCATATTTGCTTGGACATACCTTCCAAATGGAATTGTGGATTCATTTGCTAACAATGATTCTTCGAATATAATACTTACCATTAACCCCTCTCCGAATTTAGATGCTGGAGGGAATAAATCAATCTGCAATGGGACGAGTGTTGTTTTAGGCAGATCTTCAATAACTGGTCACAAATATTCATGGACGTCGAATCCATTGGGATTTACTTCTACCAGTGCTAATCCTACAGTAAATCCAACGCTTTCAACTTCTTATTATTTATCTGAAACTATCACTGCGACAGGTTGTTCTGCGAACGATACCGAAAAGATTACCGTCAATGCTATTCCAAAATCATCATTTTCCATTAATAATTCAAGTCAATGTTTATCTGGGAACAACCTCTCTTTTACAGACAAAAGCACAATTTCATCTGGAGCTATTACCGTATGGGCATGGGACTTTGGTGACCTTGGTAAGTCTGTATCCCAAAATCCAACGCATTCGTATTTGACTAGCGGTACATTTACCGTAAAATTAGTAGTAACAAATGCAGGTATTTGTAAAGATAGTACCTCCCAAACTATTACCGTTTACCCGCAACCGGTTTCTTCTTTCATCATTGACAATGCTGCACATTGCCTGACAGGCAACGCTTTCAGCTTTACTGACAAATCAACCATTTCTTCTGGCAGCATTACTTCTTGGGCTTGGGATTTTGGGGATACTAAGACATCCACTTCTCAAAATCCTTCTCATAGCTATACGACATCCGGAACGTTTACTATTAAATTGGTCGTCACAAGCAATAACGGATGTAAGGATAGTACCACAAAAACCGTGACGGTATATCCGCAACCAGCATCAGCTTTTAGCATAAATACCGCAGCCCAATGCCTTACCAGCAATAGCTTTGTCTTCACGGATAATAGTACGGTCAGTTCAGGGTCTATCAGCAGTTGGGCTTGGGATTTTGGCGATACCAAATCTTCCACCTCGCAGAGCCCATCGCATTCTTATACCAGTGCCGGGACCTATACAGTAAAGCTGACCGTGACCACCAATAACAGTTGCACGGATAATATCTCAAAAACGGTAACCGTATATCCCCAACCTGCTTCTGCTTTTTCAATTAACACGGCCGCCCAGTGCCTCACCAGCAATAGTTTTGGTTTTACGGATGCAAGTACCGTTTCAACAGGCAGTATTGCGTCTTGGGCTTGGGATTTTGGGGATACCAAATCATCTACCTCGCAAAGCCCTTCACACACATACACAAGTGCTGGAACCTATACGGTAAAATTGACCGTGACAACCAACAATGGTTGTACCGATAATATTTCCAAAACGGTAACGGTATATCCCCAGCCTGTTTCTGCCTTTTCCATCAATACGGCCGCCCAATGTCTAACTGGAAATAGTTTCTCGTTTACAGATGGCAGTACAGTTTCATCAGGAAGTATCGTCTCTTGGGCCTGGGATTTCGGGGACAGCAAATCATCCACCTCGCAGAACCCAACGCATTCCTATACCAGTGCCGGTACCTATGCCGTAAAATTGACCGTGACCACCAATGGCGGTTGTACAGACAATATTTCCAAATCCATTACAGTATATCCACAATCTGCCCCGTCCTTCACCATCAATAACAGTGGGCAATGCCTCACTGGAAATAGTTTTGCCTTTACCGATGCCACCACCATCAGTTCAGGCAGCATCAGCAATTGGGCTTGGGATTTCGGGGATCTGGCTTCTTCTACCTCACAAAATCCTTCTCATTCCTACTCAGCCGCTGGTGGCTATTCCGTAAAGCTTACGGTGACAAGCAATAACGGCTGTACTGATGTTGTGTCGAAGGTTATTAACGTTTATCCACTGCCGGTTTCTTCGTTCAGTATCAATTCCACCGCCCAGTGTCTTATCGGTAACAGTTTTGGTTTTACTGACCATAGTACGGTTTCCACAGGGAGTATCAGTTCATGGGCCTGGCGTTTTGGCGATCTGAATACATCCACTTCCCAAAATCCCTCACATTCTTTTGGGGCAGCCGGTGTGGATACCATAAAGCTGATGGCCACTACCAATAATGGATGTACCGATATCAGCTCCAAGACAATAACAGTATATTCCAAACCAACAGCAGGGTTCACGGTAAATACCAATGCGGAATGCTTTCCTGGAAATAGCTTCAGCTTCACGGACATCAGCACGGTTTCTTCAGGGAGCATTCATGGTTGGGCTTGGGATTTTGGAGATGGAAACAGTTCCTCTACTCAAAGCCCTTCGCATTCCTATTCAACGCCCGGAACCTTTAAAGTCCTGCTCACGGCAACAAGTGACAATGGCTGCACCGACACCTTTTCCAGGTATTTGACGGTGTATCCGAAATTGACTGCAGGTTTTGGGGTAAACAACTCCACTCAATGCCTGACTGGCAATAATTTTGCATTTTCTGATATCAGTACCGTATCAGCGGGAAGCATCAGCAACTGGCAATATGATTTTGGCGATCCGGCATCGGGAAGCAGCAATGTGGCCATCACTCAAAACGCCAGCCATACCTATGCCAGTACAGGAACCTATACGGTAAAACTGAAAATAACATCAGACAAGGGGTGTTTTGACAGCATCATGCATACCATAGTGGTTAATGCGATGCCTGCCGCCAATCCTGGTGTAAATCATGCGACATGCTACGGCACAGCCACCAATATCGGCGCTTCATCGGTAAGTGGCAGTGTGTATGCATGGACTTCCAAACCTTCGGGCTTTGTATCTGCCCTAGCCCAGCCTTCAGCATCACCAATAGCTACTACGACCTATTACCTTGCCGAGACCATATCTGCCACAGGATGCAGCAAGTCTGATTCCGTCATCATCTCAGTGAATCCATTACCGAAAGCAATCCCTGGCCTGAATAAAACCATATGTCCAGGAAATGGTGTAACGCTCGGCGTCGAACCTATATCGGGGAATACCTATTCATGGACTTCCATTCCTACAGGGTTTTCTTCGACATCAAGCAATCCATCCGTACATCCCACCTCAAACACAAAGTACTACCTTACTGAAGCAATAACTGCAACAGGCTGCAGCAAAACAGATTCTGTTATTATTTCCATTGATACAGCTTGTAAGGGGTACATGACTTTGGAAATGGATTCATCCATCAATACTTTTGATACTTTAAAAGTGAAGGTGTACGTCAATGCAGCCACAAATATTTATTCGTTGTATTCCAGGCTAGAAATAAACCCTGATATTTTCAAATTGGTATCCAGCAAACCCGGCAATTTCCTGGGCAGCGCTATCATCAACTCTCCTGCCGTTGAAAACGCTGGATATGTTGATTTTGGGATTACCAAATCAGGGACGCACCCGGGCAGCAGTGGATCAGGACTTTTTTATTCGTTCACATTTGTAGTGAAAGACAGTTTCCCCACTACCGATATAAAAAGCCTTTTCAGTTTGGATAGCATTATTGCCTATGACAATACCGGTGCCCGGATAAATGTTTATGATTCTGCCGGTGAAACAGTGGATGTACATGCAAGGGTATATGTATGGCCAGGCGACCTGAACAATGACAAAAAAGTGGATGTGGCAGATATTTTGCCGATCGGATATTTCTATAATGTCAAAGGGCCGAAACGCAGCAGTTCCAGCCTTTCATGGACCTCCCAGCCAGCACCTTTCTGGGGATATGACAAATCAACAAAAAGCAAAAAAGGATGGGCGGTATTTGCTGATGCTGATGGCAACGGAACCGTAGGGTTGGCTGACCAAGCGGCTATTGGATTGAACATTGGCAAATCGCACAGCAAGCAAGGCAGCTATACACCTCCGATATTGCCGGCACATAAAGCAGGTGATCCTGATTTGGCAGTTGCATTTGCTGATACTCTGATATTGAGCAGCAGCCTGCCCAAAACCATCACGGTACCCGTGACCATCGGCAGTACCGCAGTGCCCATAAGCAAGCTCAACGGGGTGGCATTCAATTTGTTTTTTGATCCCAAATATATGGATGGGGCTACCCTGACATTGGATTATTCCAATTCTATTTTTGGGTCAGAAAACTCTGATTTCATCAAACAGGAAGATATGGACCTCTCCAATGGGCGTATCGGCATTGGGCTCACACGCTTCAACAATGCTACCCTGAATGGGCACGGCACCATTGTAAACCTTGTTTTTACCATCCCGGCCAATGCTCCCGAAGGATATTTTAAAATGTTTGCCACGGTGATACAGGCAGCGGACAGCAATGGGAAAGATATCAGTATCAATTCAAACGTCGATTCGGTACGGATAGGCAAAATGGGCGGAGTGATCCCTTCACAACCCGATGATTTCAGTTCCTTGAATATCTTCCCCAACCCCTTCCAAACCTCCACCACCGTCACCTACAACCTATTGAAACCTTCCAAGGTGCGGATGGAACTGTTGGATATCACCGGAAAAGAGATTGGGGTGTTGAGCAATGAAATCCAAGCCCCTGGCAATCACAGCATGGAAATAAACCCTGAAAAATACGGGTTGAAACCGGGAGTATATATCTTGAAATTAATGAGCGGTGATGGAGAAGTGAGCAGGCATATTGTTAAGTTGTAATTCATTTCGAAGGTGTAAGATTTCCCATACTATTGAAGTTTGTTTTGTGGATTTAGTCTTAACTTCCCGCAGTATTACATTAAACAACTTCAAGATGCCCCCTCATCTCAAACAAGTTCCCTACAGGCTGTCTTTTACTGCCAAATCAATCAATGTTATTATTGCAATATGTTGTTTAACATTGTTTGGCAATAACATATATGCCCAAACCCAGGCGATGCTCTCCAATGTCATCAAAATCGGGAACGGGCGTGACGGTTTCCCCAATATCCTGAACCAAGACCATTTTGGGGGAGGCATCACGGATATCGGTGACCTTGACGGGGACGGTATACATGATATTGCTATCGGGGCATATTCTGATGTAATAACTGCTGGAGTAACCCAGGGATCGGTATATATCTGTTTTATGAAAGCCGATGGTACGATAAAATCATATTTTAAGAATGTTACCCCATCTGGCGCTATTGGTTTTGGTATTTCCATAGCCTCGATCGGTGATCTTGATGGCGATGGTATACAGGACCTTGTAGTGGGTGCCTATGGTGACAACAATACCGCAACTGGCCTCAAATTTTCTGGAAGTGTGTATATATGTTTTCTGAAAAAGACCGGAGCTTTTAAATCTACCAGCAAGATAGCTGGAAATAGTTTGACCGGGTTTAGTAGCCAAACCTCTAGCGGCCCACAATTTGGGAAAAGCGTGGCATTGATCGGTGATATTGATAAAGACGGCGTGAATGATATCATCGTGGGTTGTGGCGCTGATAAGATGGCCGGTGGCACGTTGGGTACCACTGCGACGGGATCAGCCTATATTATTTGCCTCAAAAAAAATGGAACGCTAAAAAGCGCCACCCGGTTGGACCGAGCCACCACGGGGCTTTCAGGATTTATCAATAATAATGATGCTTTTGGGACAGCCGTAGCGGGGTTGGGAGATATGGATGGGGATACGATACCGGATATCGCGGTGGGCGTGCCCAATAAAACAGATATCAATTCCAATTCCGGTGGGGTCCTTATCATCCACCTCACCAGCACTATAGGCATAAAATCGGTGCAGAAAATATCCGATAGCACTCAAGTCCTGAACGGCCTTTTGCCTGCCAAAGGATTTTTTGGCTCGAGTATCGCCTATATCAATGATTTTAGTTTTGGCAAAAATACTTGCCGAAAGAATGGTACCAAAGCATTGATAGTAGGAGAGCCGAGCGACAATGATGTTGGTACCAACTCGGGTGCCGTCTGGTTGCTTTTTTTGGACAGCGCCTCTGGTAAATTGGTGAATGCAGAAAAAATAAGTGGGCTTAATCCCAAGATAAAAACACCTTCCTATTATATATCATCTGCTAGCAATTTTGGTTATTCTGTCTGCAATTATAAATCGCTGGATACCAATGGTACCCAACGTGTTTTTGTCGGTGCACCCAATGATTCTGGCGGTAACGTTTCTCCGGGAACTGGAGCCGTTTATTTGCTCGATTTCAAGAAATTTGATGTAAAGGTGGATACCATTTTGGTACAAGCCAAAACCATCTGTACCGATTCTTCAGTCACTATTGGTGTGGTATATGATAACCTTGGCAATGAACCGGTTACCTCCGTACCCATAAAAGTGGAAATTATCGGGAAGGATTCTTTTTCCATTTCAAAAACGTTTACGGGTACTTTGGCCACTTGCAGCAGGGATACCGTATATATAAATATCCCCGTAAAAGCCAGTGATACGGGGAATTATAAGCTACGGGCCTATGTCCTGGGTGGTGGTAATTTCAATAATTCTATAGATTCTGTAAATATTCATATCCATACGGCCCCGCAGGCTTTTGCAGGGGTATCTGGTTCTTACTGTTTGCACTCCATGGAAAAGCTGGGTGCAACTGCCGTTACCACGGACAGTTATCAATGGAGCTCCAGGCCGGCAGGGTTTAGCGCTACCACCAGCAACCCGGTTGTGGAAATCACTCAATCCATCACGTATTATCTTACCGAAACCAACAAAGCATCGGGCTGCCAAAAAACCGATTCGGTAGTGATTAAAGCCCTCCCTTTGCCTACTGCCGTTGCAGGCAAGAACAAAAGCCTTTGTGGCGGCACTTCCGATACCTTGGGCACAACACCTGTTTCGGGCTTGAAATATAGTTGGACATCTGATAGTCTGGGTTTCATCTCCTCAAATAGCAGCATTGTGATCACGTCATTACCTTACGACCAGATATATCGCTTGACAGTGACGGACAATACCAGCAAATGCAGCCAAAGCGACTCCGTGACCATAAAAGCCCTCCCCAGCCCTATCCTTAAAACTATATCAAACAGCACGATATGCAAAGGTGCCTCTGTTTCGCTAGGCAGTACATCGGTATCTACAGATGCTTATAAATGGGCCAGCGTACCAGCCGGGTTTTCGAGTACTTCCTCAAACCCTGTTGTCAGCCCAAATGCAGCAACCTCTTATACCCTTACTGAGACCAACACATCCAGTGGATGCCATGCCAGCCGAACGGTATTGGTCAATATCAGTGTGGTAGCTGCAAAGACAGTCCACGATACTGCCATATGCACTGGCAAAAGTTTGAAGATAGGGGCAGATACGGTTGCAGGCAGTTCGTATTCTTGGGCCAGCCATCCAACAGGGTTTAGCTCCCTGGCCAGCAACCCCACTGCGGGCCCGACCACAACCACGGAATACTATTTGACCGAGAAAAACATACTTGGCTGCACCCAAACCGATTCCGTACAGATCACGGTAAATCCATTGCCTGCTGCCTATACCATCATCAGCCAGGCGATATGTAAAGGATCTTCGGTGTTCTTGGGCAGAAATACCGTGGTTGGGGATAGCTATCTTTGGTCAAGTTCACCATCCGGTTTCAGTTCCACGGCTGCCAACCCGTCCGTCAGCCCCGTGGTTGCCACAACATATACCCTTACCGAAACAAACCCACTGGGGTGTGTAAAATCAAATTCGTTGACCCTTACCCTACATCCGGTGCTAAATGCCAGTTGGTTCCAGGATTATGTGGGCAATACCGCTTATTTCCATGCAGTGGACAGCAGCATGAGCGATAGCTTTTATCATTGGCATTTTGGGGATGGGGATTCTGCCATGGGCCATCTGGTATCACACCTCTACAAAACGTTTGGCACCTTCAAGGTGAGCTTGCAAACCACCAATATATATGGATGCAGCAACGAGCACGATTCCATGTTGGATATTGTCTTTTCTGGGATTCAGCCCTTGGTACATAACCCCATAGAAGCGATATCCCTTTACCCCAATCCATTTTCCACCACTACAACATTATCTTATCTACTTTCCCAAAAATCAAGGGTCAGCATTTCCCTTTTTGATTTCATGGGCAAGCAGGTGCAAATAATGGCCACCCAAACCCAAGTGCCTGGAAGTTACCAAATAGAGATCAATGCAGATAGCTATCATCTCGCCCCGGGGATGTATCTAATGCGGTTTGTTGGGGATGGAGGGGCAGTAAGCAGGAATATGATCAAGTTGTAGGTGGGTCAGATAATCTGTATACCTTTGCAAGCAACTACTGATTAAGGCCATAACATTATTTCATACCGGACTTGCGAAACAGGGAAGGTTTCTATAAGCGACATGAGAAAACCTCTGATGCAAGCCGCAATGTTGCGGACCAATACCTTGAAAACCAAATGGCTCCCTGACCGTTATATCCATAATATAAGTGCATGAAGGAAAGGTCTAAAATCATTCTCATATTCGGCCTATGCTTGGTCATGTTCCTCCTCATAGGTTTTTACTCCTATTTCAATGCAAAGCAGTACAAAGAGGATTCCCAATGGGTGACCCATACCTATGAAGTGATCGCCAAGGCACAGGGGTTGCTTGGCTATCTTACCGATATGGGGATAGCCTCCCGCAACTATGCCACTTCTGGGCAAAACAGCTATTTGGAGCAGTACAAGGATGCCATAAAAAACAAAGACAGCACCTTGCGAGCCGCGAAACAAATGACCCAAGACAACCCGCCCCAGCGGTTGTTATTGGATACCATAGACCAATTCATCATTGCAAAGCAGAATTATGGCTATGCGATGATCTCTGCCAAGCAGACAGGCGGGACAGACCAGGTGAAAGAAATGATCCTGGCCAATACCAGCCAGAAAATAAACAAGCAGTACCGCGATGCCATCGGTAGGTTTATTTTGCACGAAAAAAATCTCCTCATGGATAGGCAGGCCAAGCAAGCCAGCCAGTTCGATTTTGTTTTTCAAGTGGTGGCGATAAGCATCGTCCTTGTCATTTTGTTCATAATCATAGCCATGTATTATTTTCTGAAAGACCATAAACGCAGGGTTATTTCAGAACAACAATTGCTTGAAAGCGAGTTGCGCACCAAAAAATTCCTGGATGTATTGCCGCTTGGGGTATATATCGTGGATAAAGTGGGGAATACCTATTATTCAAACACTAAATCGGAAGAAATCCTGGGCAAAAGGAACATTGACGATATTGGGATTACAGGTTTGGCTGAGCTCTATCAAACCTATAAAGCAGGCACTGATGATCTGTATCCTGCCTCAGAACTGCCCATAGCCAGGGCGCTGCGCGGGGAAACGGTTACCGTGGATGACCTGGAAATATTCAAAAATGGAAAGCGTCACCCATTGCGCATCAATGCCACGGCAGTATTGGATTCGCACGGCCAAATAGCGTTTGCCATTTCAGTGTTCGAAGACATCACGGCACTGAAACTTGTGGAGCGAGAGCTGAGGCATGCCAAAGTAAAAGCCGAAGAATCATCCATCCTGAAAGAAACCTTCCTGGCCAATATGAGCCACGAGATAAGGACCCCCATGAATGCCATCATCGGCTTCACGGATATCTTGCAGAAGATGAATAAATATGGGCCTGAAAGGGAATACCTGGATATTATCCGCCTTTCCGGAGAAAACCTGTTGCACCTCATCAATGATATCCTGGATATATCCAAAATAGAGGCAGGGATGATCACCTTTGAGGAGACCCCTTTCCATCTATCACAAATCATGCATGGGGTGAAGTCAACCCTGGTGCACAAAGCCAAGCTAAAGGATATTTCGCTCATGGTAAAAACAGACGGTGCCATACCTGACACGGTTTCTGGTGACCCGAACCGGCTTACCCAGATACTAACCAACCTAATAGACAATGCCATCAAATTTACCCATAAAGGTTCGGTGGAAGTAAATGCCAAACTTGTAAAAGAAACCCAAGATGCATGCACGGTATTGTTTTCCGTGAAGGATACGGGCATTGGCATAGCCCCGGAGAAGCTGGAACTGATATTCGAACGGTTTCAGCAGGCAGAGCGAAATACCACACGGAAATATGGTGGCACAGGCCTGGGGCTGAGCATTGCCCGGCAACTGGTGAACAAGCAAGGCGGGAAAATGGAAATAAAAAGCACGGCGAATGTCGGGACAGAGTTTAGCTTTACCTTGCCGTTCCACACCTCAATAGCGGCCCTGGTACCGGCAGCGCATAAAAGAAACATTGACCTATCTGAACTCAGCCATAAGAACATCCTTTTGGCAGAGGACAACTCGTTGAACGTAAAGCTGATGCTGTTCCTCTTTGCCGAGCACAACATACAGGTGGATGTGGTGGAAAACGGTTTGCTCGCCGTAGAAAAAGTACGGAACGGCAACTACGACCTGATACTGATGGATGTGGAAATGCCCGAAATGAATGGTTATGAAGCCACTGCGGTGATCCGAAACGAACTGCACAATCCCATCCCCATCATTGCCATGACCGCCCATGCCATGTCTGGCGAGCGAGAAAAATGCCTCGCCGCCGGAATGACCGACTACATCTCCAAACCCGTAAGCGCCCAACTCCTCTTCGAAAAGGTATACACGCATTTGGTGGGGGAATAGGGGAGGATCGGTTCAGCCAAAAATGGGTATCTTCGTTGTAGTGTGATAGGCGTGTAGATTTAATTATATTACGTGGTAAAGAATTAAAATAAATAATATGAAATTTCCATATAAGAAATATGAAGACAGTGCTCTTTGGTCCATTATCGAAATTGCTGTGAATAATCTGGTTCGGAATAGCGATATTGAAGAAAAGACTGAAAGAGGTTATATATAGTTGGCTATATATGCAAATTAATATTGGAGTCAAAAGATATCGAGATCGATAAAATGGATGTTGAGTGAGGGAATAGCCTCTAATTGGCTTTCCCATTAACACTGCGAGAAAGTAGAAAAATAGCTTGACACTCAGAAGCCTGGAGGGCTTCAATGTGAATAACCTCAGGTCGCACCCGGGGATAAAGAGCCACCTACACCCTACAACGCCGGAGGCGTTGAATGTGAATATCAGGGCAAGTGCGTTCCATCATATTTCATCTGCGACAAGATTTCACATTCAATCCCCGTCTGACGAAGGCAGGCCTTCAGGATTGGAAACCGACTGCCAATGCTGCTATTTCCAGGTATTGGTCGGCATATTCACTACTATCAACCAACATTATGCAAATGAGATTCATGGATTTTTTGGAGATTCAGTTCCTTGCCAGGCTCAGGATGACAGTTTTGATACAGTGAAGGAAAGTGTTTTAGTGACAAGAATGCAATAAAATATCCAATTTTGCATTGATGATACATAAGATGATCTACGGTCGTATGAAAATTTTTGGAAGGATCTTACTGGTTCAAGGTTTCTTGCTTTTGCACGTATCCCTCCAAGCAAAGCATGTGGATTCTGTAAAAACCATTCTTGTCACAAGAGATTATAACCGTCTCGTCGATTATTTCAGCTATTGTGATACAACCGGTTTCTACTATTCCTTTTTTGATGACTTTGGGACACATACTGACAATACCTTTCAGCGTTGGGAAATCCGTTTTGATGAAAAATCACGGGCCACAAATAGCATGGAACGCTATAAACTGCGTTTGATCGTGCACGACAAATCCAAAATAAGCTATGGCTGCCTTTTGAATGAAACAGATTCTGTATTGCTTGAAATACAAGTTGATAGCTTGGCTACCAAGTTCATCGCCGAATTGTCTTTTGCAAAGGGCCAACCCGTGGTCATAAAAGATGTATTTGAGCCGGTTGTGGTGTATGGCAATGGGTGTGGATGGGCTGGTTCTGGCCCATCGTATCGGTATGTTATGGAATACCTGGTTGCTACAAACAATACCAAGCAACTTGAAGATGGCCTCTATTCCAGCAACCCCGGTATTCGGGCATACTCAGTAGAAGGATTTTATACCCTCCATAAGAAAATGAAATATAAGCTTAGCCCAAGGCAAACTTCATTGATCAAAAATATAAAAATCATTGCATACCCCGATAACTACCTGTAGAGGATGTATCTATGGTAATTTGGAATTCCTCGATACCGCCTTGAAAGGTTTTAGGTTCAAGTAATGCTCGGTTCAAAAATATTGTAGATTAGGTGGCCTTAGCACATTGTTTAGGCAATTCAGTTCCTTCTGAGGCTTATGATGATATGAGGCATTATCTCAAGCAAAGTTGCCCATCGAAAAGAGGGAAGTTGACTGGCGAATCTTGGATTTTGAAGCCTTTGGCTTTTCTTTGTCTCTTCGTGCATTTGTGGCCAATATACGAACGCGCAACACAGAATTTCAGGTAGTTTTACGTATTGCTTTCGACCCGCAGAATGCCTAAATTTGTCATCGCAAAGGCTTTGAGCCGATACAACAACAAAAATCCAATATGAAAAGAGTTTTCCTTCTTGTCCCGATCTTCCTGCTGTGCCTTACCCATATCACCAAAGCCCAAACTAATAACACTGCGCCTGACACGGCTGATTATCCCTATTGGATAGCCATGATGCAGGACGAGAGCGCGAATTTCTTCACGGTGCAGCGGGCATTCAATGCCTACTACCAAAAGCACCATGACGAGAAGACCGAGGAAGAAATGGAAAGCGAAGGCGAGGAGGCCGAAGAAGGCTTTGCGCTCTATAAGCGCTGGGAATACATGATGCTTCGTCGCATCAACCCGGATGGGACTCGAAGGGCACCAGACCAAAACTATAGTGCCCTGATCAATTATATGTCCAACCGTATATCTCCCAATGGCGTTAGGGGAGGGGCTACTTTCCCAGGTGCGAGCAACCCTTCCGGAGATTGGACCTCGCTGGGGCCGGGCAGTTTGCCGAAAAACACCCTTGGCCAACCCAACGGCATGGGCCGGGTGAATGCCATCGCCTTTGACCCGGCAAAAAAAGGAACCATATATGTAGGTGCCCCAAGCGGCGGGCTATGGGTGACAACAGATAGCGGGACCACCTGGAGCACCAAAACCGATGGATTGGCGACATTAGGCGTTTCTTCCATCGCTATCGACCCTACTACGTCAAGCACCATTTATTTGGGAACGGGAGACCGTGACCACTATGATGCTCCGGGCATTTCGGTACTAAAATCCACAAATAGTGGAAGCACGTGGAGTGCCGCAAATTCTGGCATGGGAACCTCTTCCATAGTGAGCAAGCTATTGATCAACCCTTCCAATGCCACTATCCTGCTTGCAGCCACATCTTCTGGTATTTGGCGATCTACCAATAGCGCTGGAAGCTGGAAACAGACATCATCGAATGGTAATTTCTATAAGGATATGGTGTTCAAGCCGCATAATCCCAATATCGTATATGCCACTGAAAACGGGAATTTCTACCGCTCGCTCAACGGGGGTAGCACTTGGACCCAGATCACCTCGGGCCTATCATCCGCCTATCGGGGCGTAATTGCAGTGACCCCTGCCGATACCAACCGGGTATATTTTATCACCACGGGCACCAATACCTTCAGTGCCTGCTATATTTCCACGGATGGGGGCAAGACCTTCCGCACCAAATCCACCAGCCCCAATATCATGGACTATTCTGACAATGGGTCAGGTTCGCAGGGGCAGTCGTTCTATGACCTTTGCGTGGCAGCAGATACGGCAAAAGCGGGTACGCTCTATGTGGGTGGTATCAACGTGTTCAAATCCACGGATTCAGGTTCCACTTGGAGCTGCGTAGCGCATTGGGTCGGTTCGGGATTGCCCGTGATCCATGCAGACCAGCATGTATTTGCCATCAACCCATTGAACAACAAGCTGTTTGTGGGCAATGATGGGGGAATCTATTGGACTTCGAACGGGGGCACCTCTTGGAAAGACATCAGCAGTGGGTTGGGCATTGGGCAGATCTATAAAATCGGTCAAAGCGCTACCCGCCAAGACCTTATGCTATCCGGTTTTCAAGACAACGGAACAGCCTCGCTCAACAACGGTCGATGGTCGTCAATCATTGGTGGTGATGGGATGGAATGTGCCGTTGATGCCAAGGATACCACATACCAATATGGAGAGATCTATTATGGGGATATATACCGCTCTACTGACGCGGGAAAGACTTTCTATGACCATGTGGCGGGCAATGGCACGGCCAGCATAACCGAAGCGGGAGATTGGGTGACCCCGTATGTGATCAGCAAAACCAACAATAGTGTCATGTTTGGTGGCTATGCCAATATCTGGCGGTGCAGCAACATCAAAGCATCCTCCCCATCATGGACCAAGATTTCCAATAGCTTGGCCGGGTCGAACACCGACCTCGTTGAGGTAACCGAACAATCAGCCGCTGATAGCAATACGTTCTATTTTTCAAGGAATGACGATCGTTTGTTCTTGAGTGCCAATATCAATGCCACCACGCCTACCTGGACCGACCTTACCTCCAGCCTGCCCAATTCTGGCTCGCTAGTGGTGGAAGTAAAAACCCACCCCAAGTATGCCAATGTGGTGTATATCATCCAAGATGAGGAGGTATATGTTTCCAAGGACAAAGGAAGTACATGGACCAATATCACGGGTACTTTGCCTGGTGTGGCCAAAAACACCATTGCCATTGATAAGAACTCATACTCAGGATTGTACATCGGTACGGACGTGGGTGTATTTTATAGGGATAGCAGCATGAGCGATTGGACGCCATTTGCGACAGGTTTGCCAGCTTCTGCCAGGATCATGGAACTGGAGATTTATTATGATGCAGCCAAGAGTTCCAACAATAAGATAAAGGCTGGGTCGTTTGGTCGGGGAGCTTGGCAAAGTGATCTATACAGCCCCGTGACCCCAGTGGCTAAGTTCTTTATAAACACCAGCAACCAATGCCTTACGGGCAATGCCTTTTCCTTTACTGACAGTACAAAGATCAGCTCGGGTACCATCACTACCTGGCTTTGGGATTTTGGGGATGGATCGGCAACTTCTGCGGTGCAATACCCTAAACATACCTATACCAAGGCAGGCACCTTTACCGTGAAATTGATAGCTACCAGTTCCTTGGGTACTTCGGACAACACATCCAATACAGTGACGGTCTATCCGCAATCAACTCCTTCATTCACTGTTAATTCAAGCACGCAATGCCTTACAAGCAATAGTTTTGTGTTTACTGATAAGAGCGCTATCTTCACTGGGAGCATTACATCGTGGGCCTGGGATTTTGGGGACCTAAAAACCTCCACCACCCAAAGCCCCACCCATGCCTATACCAATGCAGGTACCTATAAGGTGGTATTAAAGACCACCAGCAACAATGGGTGTACCGATACCGTATCCAAATCAGTGACCGTATACCCACAATCCACCCCGGGTTTTGTCGTCAATACCTCTTCTCAGTGCCTTACGGGCAACAGTTTCGTATTTACCGATAAGACCACGATCACGGGAGGTTCCATTGCCACCTGGGCCTGGGATTTTGGGGATCTCGGCACATCAGCTACTCAAAACCCCACCCATGTATATGCTGCTGCGGGCACCTATACTGTAAAACTGAAAATCACCACCAACAAAGGATGTACCGACAATACTTCAAGTTCCGTGACCGTATATCCTCAATCCACGGTCAACTACACCATCAATACCACGGTGCAGTGTCTCCGCAGCAACAGCTATGTGTTCACTGACAAAAGCTCGGTGGCCTCGGGTTCCATTGCCACTTGGAACTGGGATTTTGGGGATGGGAATACCTCCACCAAACAAAACCCCACCTATTTCTACTCTGCAGCAGGGACTTATAAGGTGCAGTTGAAGGTGACCACCAATAATGGTTGCATTGATACGATCACCAAACCAATGAATGTATTTCCACAACCAGCGGCTGGGTTTACCATTGCCAATGCTGGGTTGTGTTTAGCCGGGAACAATTTCTCCTTTACAGATGCTTCAACGGTATCATCGGGTAGCCTCGGGACTTGGGCCTGGGATTTTGGAGATGGGAATACCGCCTCCACTCAAAATGCCACCCATGCCTATGCATCACCGGGTACCTATACAGTACAATTGAAGGTAGCCACGGGCTTTGGTTGCAATGATTCTACCTCTAAAACCGTGACTGTGTTCCCCCAAGCTGTGCCTGTATTTAAGGTCAATAGCCTCTCCCAGTGTTATAGCGGGAATAGCTTTAGCATCACGGACAAAAGTACGGTGTCTTCAGGGGCGGTTTCTGGCTGGGCCTGGGATTTTGGGGACGGTACAAGTACTTTCGCTCAAAACCCCGTAAAAAAATATGCCAAGCCGGGCGTTTATACCCTAAAACTGAAGACTACAACGGACAAAGGCTGCAATGATACCACCTCGCAAATCGTGACCGTATTCCCGCAACCGGTGTCAAGTTTCAGCATTGCGAAAACAGCCCAATGTTTGGCAGGCAATTCATTCAGCTTTACTGATAAAAGCACCATCGCCACTGGAACCTTTACTAAGTGGGCATGGAATTTCGGCGATGGTACAAACTCACCATTACAAAACCCATTGCATACCTACAGCAAGGCGGGCACCTTCAATATTAAACTCAAGGTTACCACGGCCAGCGGGTGTCAAGACAGTACCACACAATCAGTGACCGTATATCCTCAACCCTTGGCCGCATTTGGCGTTGACAGAGCCAAACAATGCTTGGCGGGGAATATCTTCAAGCTTAGCGACAGTAGCACGGTAAGCTCCGGCAGTCTCTCTACCTGGGCTTGGTCTTATGGTGATGGGAACGGCACGGGAACCGAAAATGCTTCACATAGCTATGCTACAGCAGGGACCAACACGATCCAGTTGAAGATAACCAGTGCCAATGGATGCCAGGATAGCCTAAGCAAAGCCATCACGGTTTATCCGATGCCTGCCCCTGCCATAACGGGTACTTCGCAAGCATGTTCTGGTACAAGCTCAAGCTATCTCACCCCCAAAGACAGTGGTAGCAGCTATCAATGGAACGTGACCGGGGGAACTGTCACATCAGGTGCTGGAACGCAAAGTATTGCAGTAAGCTGGCCCAAATTTACAAGCGCCACTATCTGGGTGGTAGAAACCAATTTCGAAGGCTGTAGCGATTCTGCGACCCAAAACGTATTGGTCAATCCATCACCTGTTGCGGGCATCAAACAATTGAAACCTACCTGCGCCACGTCTCCCGTTGCTTTGAAAGATTCCAGTACCAGTGCCACAACTTATGCGTGGAATTTTGGGGATTCAGCCTCTTCGGCAACAGATACTTCCTCCACACAAAATCCTGGGCACACGTATAATACAGCTGGCAAATACACGGTGAAATTGAAGGTGACAGGTTTTGGGGGATGTGCTGATTCTGTAAAGAGTACCATTGTCATCAATCCGCTTCCTTCCACGTCCTGGAAACTTTCTTATGGTTCCCACAGCACTGCATTCCATACTTTGGACAGTAGCCTGAGCGATCCATCCTATAGCTGGGACTTCGGAGACGGGGGCAATGCCACAGGGCACTCACCGACCCATATATTTGCTACCAATAAAGCCTATACCGTCAAGCTCCATGTCACCAATACATATGGCTGTAGCAAGGAATTGGATTCTTTGGTCAATATTGCGGTATCAGGGGTGGAGACGTTTGAAAACCCTGATATATCGTTGACTATTTTCCCAAATCCATTCCATGAAAGCACCACCATAAAGTATTCCCTTACCAAGAGCACAAAGGTTCGGATCGTATTATATGATGTGGCAGGGAAGGAGATTGGCTCTATTACAAATGCCCAGCAAGCGGAAGGCAGCTATGAGTGCCAGGTAAATGCTGAGAAGATGGGTCTGGTGCCAGGCACCTATCTCATTAAAATATACCTGAACGATGCATTTGTGAGCCGGCATTTGGTGAAGTGGTGAGTTTGATTTAATATATTGTGTGTAAGCGTCTTATATAGATCTGTAAACAATTTTGTGTTTATTAGGGTTTAGCGTGGAAACAATTACATAACAATATGAAAAACAGGAAGTCGCTAATTACCTTTGGGTTCTCTTTTTTAATGTCCACCGCAGCTATGGCTCAGGCTCATAGTATCGATCTTGGGGTCAATGTGGGATATGGATTCACTGCTGGGCCTCAAACCCTTGTGAGCAACACTGGCTCTACGGTTTCTGCCATACCCTATAGCTTGGGTGCAGGTGTCGATGCTGGCTTGAACTTTAAATACATGGCAACCACACATATGGGTATCGGTTTGTCCCTCAACTATGTGGCAGGCAATCAAGTGTCATATACGGAGTTGGGAAATCCCGGCGTGGTCATCAATAGGGTTTACCAAGGGAACCTGTTTTCCATCATTCCAGATTTGGTCATTACCACCAATAACCCAGGATTGAATATTTATGGGAAATTTGGCCCAGACCTGGGTGTTGCTTCATTTACCCAAACTTCCACACAATCGGGCAACCGAGCCGAAGCAGGTACCAATATCGATACCTATAGCGGGGGTGTGGCAGTAGGCTTGTATTCTGCCTTGGGATTCTCTTACCCACTGGGCGATCGTGTTAGGATCAACCTGGAACTCTTTGGTACGATGATGTCATATGCCCCAATGCAAAGGGTAAATACCCAAACCTATGATGGCGACCAAAAATCTCCTACCATTACTTATGCCAGTTCCATAGATAATACTACAGCAGCCGATACGGAACTAAAATCCTGGTATCCATTCAGTAGTGCCGGCGTTATGATTGGCGTGAGCATCAACATTGCAAGATAAATCCTTGCAAAATCCTATATAATAGGCCATTAGGCTATAGTCTCTCTATTAAGGGATGGCCTGCGTGGTGACTTGGCATTGAGAAATAATGGGTGCGTATGTCACATCGGTTGGTGTGTTTACGTATCCACTTATTTGTATGGCCTCTACCGTGCATGTGCCTACGGGAAGTACATCTTTTGTGGTTTGCCCATAGTCAAGTTCCGAAACCCATACCTGTCCATTGACCTTGATGAGATAAGGGTTTTTGCCCGGGCTTGTATTATTGATTAACAAAGTCCCATATCCAGTAATAATGGCATTGATAGAACTCGTTTGATTGGCAGGCAAAACATTGGTCTGAAACGAGTTCCAATTGGTAAGGCAATTGTTTTGGTCCAAGCAAGAGAAAAAGTAACTCTGACTGTTGACACCCGTAAAGGTAACCGTGCCATTAACATCGGTGGTGCCAATAAATGCGGCGTTTATGTTATTGGAAAAATCTGACGAATTATTGAATAGGTCCACTTCCACACCAGGCGCCACATTGCCAGATCCGTCCAGACAATGCACAACCAGCACGGTAGGGGAAGGGTTCTCTTTTACGCAAGATGTTGCAACGGCCAACAAAAAAGTGAAGGCAACTAATTTTATGGTTTTCATAGTGGTTTTGTTTGGTTTCAAAAATAGCTATTTCCAATAAAACTCATCCATCCGCCTTTTTATCCGTTCATGGATATCAAAAACTCATCGTTGTTGATGGTGTTTTTCATCCTGTCTAGCAAGAAGTTGATGGATTCTTCAGGGTTCATGTCTGATAAATGCTTGCGCAATATCCATACCCTCTGCAGGGTGTTCTTATCGGTGAGCAGGTCTTCCCTACGGGTACTCGATGCAGGTACGTCAATGGCTGGGTAGATCCGTTTGTTGGAAAGCTTGCGGTCAAGCTGCAGTTCCATGTTACCAGTACCCTTGAATTCTTCAAAGATCACCTCATCCATCCGGGATCCAGTATCAATAAGCGCCGTGGCTATAATGGTAAGGGAACCACCGTTTTCTACATTACGGGCAGCCCCAAAGAACCTTTTAGGCTTGTGCAGGGCATTGGAGTCAACCCCACCTGTCAATATCTTTCCGCTCGCTGGTGCCGTGGTGTTGTAGGCACGGGCAAGGCGCGTGATGGAATCGAGCAATATCACCACATCATGTCCGCACTCTACCAGTCGCTTGGCTTTTTCCAGGATGATGTTGGCAATTTTCACATGCTTTTCAGCAGGCTCATCAAAGGTGGATGAAATAACTTCTGCATTCACGTTCCGTTGCATATCGGTCACCTCTTCCGGGCGCTCGTCAATGAGCAGGATGATCATATAAACATCCGGGTGGTTTTTGGCGATGGCATTGGCTATGTCTTGTAATATCACCGTTTTACCCGTTTTTGGTTGGGCTACGATCAATCCCCGTTGGCCTTTGCCGATAGGGCTGAACAAATCTATGATACGGGTCGAAAAATTATCTGATTTGGTACTGAGCCTGAATTTTTCGTTCGGGAACAGCGGGGTAAGGTGCTCAAAAGCAATCCTGTCCCTTACTTCGGCGGGGGTACGCCCATTTATCGCTTCCACCCTGATCAAGGCAAAATATTTCTCCCCTTCCTTCGGAGGGCGGATGCCACCACGAACCGTATCGCCCGTTTTTAGGCCAAAAAGCTTTATTTGTGAGGGAGATACATATATATCATCAGGCGAAGGCATGTAATTATAATCGCTGGACCTAAGGAACCCATACCCATCAGCAATGGTTTCCAGTACACCCTCTGCCACTACAATGCCATCAAAGTCAAACTGAGGTTGTTGCTGGTTTTGGTTCTGTTGGTTCTGTTGATTAGGCTGATTTTGTTGGTTTTGCTGATTCTGCTGATTCTGCTGGTTTTGCTGATTCTGTTGGTTTTGCTGCCTATGCTGGTTCTGATTGGGATTTTGGTTCGGATTTTGGTTCGGATTTTGGTTTTGGTTCGGATGCTGGTTCTGGTTGGGGTTCTGCGGTTGGGCAGGTCTTTCATTCCGCTCGGGCACATTGTTTTGCTGCGCGGGTTTGTTTTGCGGCTCTGCTTCCGCATTTGCTTTGTTTTCAGTAGGTTTTTCAGTTGTCACTGCAACTTCTGTCACTTCTGGCTGCTTCCTTTCTTCGCGCTCTAGCCTTTCTTGCCTGGGTTGGCGCTCTGCAAAGTTTTTAGATTCCTGCGAAGGTTGATCCATGCGTGCACGGTCTTTGAAATCTTGCCTTGCTATTTGAAAATCCTTGTTTTCTATGGGTGCTTCTGGCTTGGTTTCGCGCTGTTCTTCTCCCGCTGGCCGCGCGGCTGCATCGGGCATCCTGTCTTTCAGGGGTACTTTTTCGCTTTGTACTGAGGTGAAAATCTTGGCGCCGGTTGGGGTGATCCTTTTGCGGGCCCTGAACCTTTTTTCGTCAGAATCCTCGGAAGAAGAATCTTCGGAAGAAGTGTCTTCTGTTTCAGGAGTTTCCGGGGTCTCAGGGATGGCAGGGGTTGAGACTGAGGCCGTGGCAGGTTCGGTTTTTTTGGATTGCCGGTCCTGCGCTTCAAGTATTTTTTCGATGAGTTCTTTGCGTTTGTATTTGCGGAAAGCGGCTACTTTCATGTCTTTTGCCACATCATGAAGCCTGGGCAAGAGCATGGTCTCTAATTCAGAATATACGTACATTCGGTTTGCTGGAAATTAAATTGTGAAATGGTATATTGTTTATAATCAATACGATAGAACAAGCAAAATTTTTGGAAACCCCGCAACTGCGGAGCTCAATTCGGGTACCATGTGAAACAGGATGGTTGAAATTGGAATAAAATCAAAGCAATATTACTGCTTTCTTTTACAAAACCAAAACCTTTATGCTAAAATTATAACCGGCTCTTCCAGGTATTGTTTAAACGTCTGCAAAAATTGTGCCCCAGTGGCACCGTCCACTATCCTATGGTCGCAGCTCAGGGTTACCTTCATCATGTTGCCAATCTTTATCTCCCCGTTTTCCACAATGGGCTTTTGCTGTATGGCTCCCACCGCCATGATACAGGCATCGGGCGGGTTGATGATGGCCGTGAAATCTTCTATGCCGAACATGCCCAGGTTGCTGATGGTAAAGGTATTGCCTTCATAATCGGCAGGCTGCATCTTTTTGGTCTTTGCTTTTTCAGCATAGGCCTTTACCTCTGCCGAGATCTGCGAAATGCTCTTGGCATCAGCAAACCGTATCACGGGCACTACTAGTCCATCCTCCACGGCTATAGCCACTCCGATATGGATATGGTCATAGTACCGAAGCTTGTCGCCCAGCCAAGAACCGTTCACCTTGGGGTGCGCACGCAATGCCGCGGCTGCTGCCCTGATGATGATATCGTTGAAGGATACTTTCGTACCCAGGTATTCATTGATGCGAACGCGTGCATCCATTACCCGGCCCATATTTATGTCCATGGTCAGGTAAAAATGGGGTGCCGATGTCTTGCTTTCTACCAACCGGCGTGCAATGGTCTTGCGCATTTGCGATACCACCACATCATGGAAGCCTTCTTTCCCAGGAACAACCGATGTTGTTGAGGCGGGAGCGGGAGCCGGGGCTGCGGCGGCTTGTGTTGCGGCAGGTGAGGTATAGTTTTCCACATCACGCTTCACGATCCGGCCTTGGTCGCCACTGCCGTTTACTTGTTGCAAAGGGATGCCTTTTTCGTCGGCTATTTTTTTGGCCAAAGGAGAGGCTTTCACGCGTTCTTCTTCGGTAGGGGCTGGGGCGGTTTCTGGGGTGGCTGCTGGTTGAGCAGAAGTTTGTGCCGCAGGTTGTTGCGCTGCTGGTTGTGCCGCAGGCTGAGCTTGTGGTTGCTCGGCGGGCTGGGCTTGTGGTTGCGCTGCGGGTTGTGTATCTGGTTGTGCGGCTGGCTGTTCAGCGGGGGGTGCTGTTTCAGTAGCAACTGCGGGTGCTGCGTTGGTGGGTGCCGCTGGTGCAGCGCCTGCACCCGACAACAATGCTTGATAATCTTCTCCGGGGGCACCGATAACGGCCAATACCCCATCTACTGCAACGGCCTGGCCTTCGGCAATGCCTATATATAGTAATGTGCCGTCGGTATAGTTTTCCAGTTCCATGGTAGCCTTGTCGGTCTCCACTTCTGCCAAAACATCACCTGATTTAACGGTATCACCTACTTTTTTCAGCCAGGATACTATGACACCTTCGGTCATTGTATCGCTCATTCGAGGCATTTTGATTACTTCAGCCATGCAGGAAAATTGTTTGCCGCAAATATAGGGGTAATTGGTGTATTAGGTTATTGGGGCTTTGCGGTGAATTAGTGGTCGCTGCTTCTATCACGAATTGTCTTTTTTCAGGCCTTCGTAAATGCAGCGTACCGAAGTTTATTTTTAGGTAACGCAAAAATAAGGAATTCTGTTGTGAAGGTGGATTAGCCCCAATTCAACATCCAACATCCACAATTCAACATTTCCCTTTCCCCCCATTCAACATTCAACATTCAAAATTCATTTGAGCACTGTCACATTCCCGCTCAGGTAGTGGAAGTAGCCGTCAATATCGGTGATGATGAGCTGGTAGATATATACACCCTCTGGCACGGTTTGACCTTTGAAGGTGCCGTCCCATCCCTTCGACCCGTTCGACAAGCTCACGGTCCCGTTCGACCCTTGGGTCCCTGAGCCTGTCGAAGGGGCCGAAGGGATCGAAGGTGCCGAATATAGCAGTTCCCCCCAGCGGTTATAGATTTGGCAGGACAAGGATCGGATGCCCGTGCCGGAAATAGAGAAGGTTTCGTTCTTGCCGTCGCGGTTGGGGGTAAAGGCATTGGGGATGTAGATGGCTACCGTGCCGTCTATGACCTGTATATAGCCGTAGGCCGTATCGTTGGGGCAGTTGTTTTGTCCGTAGGCTAACAAGGCCACTTTGTAGCGCCCGGTATCGGTATAGATATATTTTGGGGAGGTCTCGTTGCTCTTGCCCGTATCGCCGAAGGTCCAGAGATAGGACGAGGCGTTCAGGGATTGGTTGAGGAAGGAAATCGGTTCATGTGACTTTACCGGGTTGCCGGGGATAGATAGAAAGGCGGCTTTTGCGGGAGGCACTACGCTGATGTACACGCTGTCCATCGCGTTGACAGGTGTGCAGTTATCGCTTAGGACTATTTTATGCCAGCCGCTTTGGGTAGGCCTTATGGTGACGGTATCTGTTTTCGCGACATCATTTATCCAGTTATAGGCCCATTGCAAGCTATCGCCCCCATGTGCCGTGGCAGACAGCATTACAGCTTTGCCGTAGCATACCGTGGCATTGTCGGCATGGGCTTTTATTTGAAGGGAGGGTCGAACATCGAGCAGCACTTGGCTCGTGTCGCGGCAGCCGTGGGGGTTGCTTACCACCAGGATGTATTGTTGCTTGGTTGGGAGTATGGCCTTGGCATGGGGATCGGTGGCCGAGGAAAGATAGGTTGCGGGGATCCAATCATACACGGTGCCGCCCGCACCCTGCATGGTATATGCCTGGTCATGGCATAGAAGTGTATCCGGTCCGGCCGTTGCCTTGGGAAGGGCATACCAGGCGATATGAACGGTATCCACCGCAGCGCAGGCTTTAGTGTTGTTGAGCATCAGATAGTAGTTACCCGAATCCTTGGCCATGACAGACCTTCCGCTCACTGTTTTCTTGCTTGGCGTGACCCAATAATAGCTGGCAATGGTATCCTTTACCGATAATAGCACCGAATCGTATGGGCAAAGGCTATGCCTTTTGACCAGCCCGGTCTTTATCTGGTCCCGGAAAATGATGGTGACCGTATCCGTAGACGTACAGAACCCGTGCGACACACTAAGCCAGTATTTGCCAGTTTTGGTGATCATTATAGAGTCGGTGGTGTCGGCAGTAGACCAAAGGGTTTTACATCCAGCATTCTGAGCGCCTTTGTAAAGGGTGTAGGAGGTGCCAGAGCAAAGGGTCGTATCGGGCTTAATATTGGCATGAGGGAAAAAGGTATTGGAGCACAAAAATGTTTCTGATACATTGGGGAAAGGCAAAATATCAATTGAAGTGTCAGAGACATAATATCCTGGTGTTGATGTAATGGCAAAGTTGCTCGTGGTGAAATTGCTGACGGATTTTTGAAGGTTTATCGTTTGCTTATTGCAATTGTCATCTTTTCCCGGAACAGTTTTTAATACGTTCAGTGCGCTGTTTGCATTGGAAGCGATGGCTATAAGGCCCGAATCCGTCGTAAAATCCAAAAAACTAAATCCATGAGAATGCGGTATTTGATAATTGTCCGACTTGATAACCTTTCCTGTTGCATCCATTTCCGACAAAACGCTGCCAGTAAAGTTAATAGCAGTTGGCTGTGATACCAGATGGATATTTCCATTTGCTGAAATTTTCACATCCATAAAAATGTTAGAAAACGTATCAGTGTATGTTGAACCAAAAACACTGTTTCCGTTTTTGTCTATTTTGTATAGAAAGGCACCCGCATAAGTTACATGATCCGGTAAAACTTTATTCCCAACCAAGTAGATGTTTTCCTTGTTATCTATAGTCGCACCAGTTAAATTTAGGTTGTCATTTACAGCCTTGGCCCATTTTAGGACACCATTTGAATCTACTTTGATGATAAAGGGCGATTCAATCGAAGTTGTACCAATCCTATTATCCACTCCTCTGTTAAGAATAAGATAACAGTCCTTGCTGCTATTTTCCAATATTTTCCAAGGAGTGAAGGCAAGGGCAAAAGAAGTCGAATAAAGGTTGTTTTTCCAATCAATTTTGCCAGTTTGGTCGAATTTGACAGCAAAAAGAGCAAAATTTACGAGGCTACTATCAGCTACAGATATTAAGACAATGCCATTGTCTGTTGTTGAAGATATGGTAAAAAAGCGTGAAGTCCAAAATACGGGAATCCTTATTCTCCTTGACCATATCTCATTACAATTACTGTCCAATTTTGTTGCAACAATATAAGCGCTGTCATTATTGTTTCCACCATATAAGTAGGCCAGCACAAAGCCCCCGTCGTTTGTGGCACTTAAGCTTACTTCTTCCGAACTTTTATCACCGCTTATCTTTTTTGCCCATAAAATATTCTGGCAGGCATTCGTTTTAATTATTACAAGAAAATTCTCGCCTCCTCTGACAGTATTAGCGCTATAAGCTGCCACGAATCCACCATCCTTGGTGCCAACAACACCTATACCCAAAAAAATATATTCATTCAGCTTATTGCCAAACTGAAATGCAGATTGGAAAGTAGTCTGGGCTGAGAGCCCAAAACTCACAAAACTTATAAAAATCGAAAAGAAGTAGAGCTTCAGTTTCATTTTAATCAACCTGATGGCTAACAAATATAAGGTATTAAATCCATTGGGAGTGAAGTGTATCCAATCCTTTATTCCCCCTTTGCGATTCCCCCTTTGCGTGAGATGTAATTGGCCACAAATCGCTAAGAATTAAAGGAAAGCAAAAGAGATTTTCCTCAATTCAACATTCAATATTCAACATTTGCCTTTGTGTGAGATATATGTCACGCAAAGACGCGGAGGCAAAGAAATACAAAAGTAGAGCCCCAATTCAACATTCAACATCCAAAATTCAACATTTCCTTCCCCTCATTCAACATTTACTTCAGCACCGTCACATTCCCGCTCAGATAATGAAAGTACCCATCTATATCGGTGATGGTGAACTGATAGATATATACACCCTCTGGCACGGGTTGGCCCTTGAAGGTGCCGTCCCACCCGTTCGACCCGTTCGACAAGCTCACGGTCCCGTTCGACCCTTGGGTCCCCGACCCCTTCGGCAAGCTCAGGGACCCGGAAGGGGTAGAATAAAGCAGTTCCCCCCAGCGGTTATAGATTTGGCAGGACCAGGATCGGATGCCCGTGCCGGAAATAGAGAAGGTTTCGTTCTTGCCGTCACGGTTGGGGGTAAAGGCATTGGGGATGTAAATGGCCACCGTGCCGTCTATGACCTGTATATAGCCGTAGGCCGTATCGTTGGGGCAGTTGTTCTGTCCGTAGGCTACCAAGGCCACTTTGTAGCGCCCGGTATCGGTATAGATATATTTTGGCGATGCCTCCCTGTTCTTGCCCGTATCTCCGAATGTCCAGAGATAGGAGGAGGCGTTTTGGGATTGATTGAGGAAGGAGATCGGTTCATGTGACTTTACCGGGTTGCCGGGGATGGATTGGAAAGCTGCTTTTGCGGGTGGCACTATGGTGATGTACACGCTGTCCGTCGCATTGATGGGCGTGCAGTTATCGCTTAGGGTTATTTTATGCCATCCGCTTTGGGTAGGCCTTATGGTTACGGTATCTGTTTTTGCGGCATCATTTATCCAATTATAGGCCCATTGCAGGCTGTCGCCCCCGTGCGCAATGGCAGACAGCAGTACGGCTTTCCCAAAGCATACGGTGGCATTGTCGGTTCGGGCTTTTATTTGAAGGGGTGGCCGTACATCGAGAAGCACTTGGCTCGTGTCGCGGCAGCCGTGGGGGTTGCTCACCACCAGGATGTATTGTTGCTTGTTGGGGAGTATGGCTTTGGCATGGGGATCGGTGGCCGAGGAAAGATAGGTTGCGGGGATCCAATCATACACGGTGCCGCCCGCACCCCGCATGGTATATGCCTGGTCATGGCATAGAAGTGTATCCGGTCCGGCCGTTGCTTTCGGCAGGGCGTACCACGCGATATGCACGGTATCCACCGCAGCGCAGGCATGGGCATTGTTGAGCATCAGGTAATAGTTCCCCGAATCCTTGGCCATGACAGACCTTCCGCTCACTGTTTTCTTGCTTGGCGTGACCCAATAATAGCTGGCAATGGTATCCTTTACCGATAATAGCACCGAATCGTATGGGCAAAGGCTATGC
>Ga0206900_1010_pt1 | contig 54717 bp, 50 predicted proteins | sample Alteio_BWOrgHeat_46_FD_153235 | JGI IMG/M metagenome (GOLD analysis project Ga0206900, IMG submission 153235) | Enriched cells from forest soil in Barre Woods Harvard Forest LTER site, Petersham, Massachusetts, United States -... | ecosystem: Environmental > Terrestrial > Soil > Temperate forest >... | reverse complement strand
TTAGTCATCGGCAGTGCTGCCGCTGCGTTGTTTCTGCTGGTGGCAAGTTACCAGGCCAACCGCGAACTGGCCTTCCGGCGCCGGGCGGAAGCAACATTGAAAGAAACGTTGCTGGTGCAAAACGCGATTCTTGGGTCAGCGGACTACGGCATCGTTGCAACCAACCGTGAGGGCACGGTGCAATCATTCAACCCGGCTGCCGAACGCTTGCTGGGATATTCCGCCCACGAAGTGATTGCCAAGGCGACGCCTATCCTGTGGCGCGATCCGCTGGAACTGGCTGAACGCGCGGAACTGTTGTCCAAAAAACTGGGCGTTCCCGTCAGGCCCACGTTTGAAGTCGTTACGAAAAAAATCCAGGCTGAAATGATTGACGAAGGGGAGTGGACGTTCATCCGTAAGGATGGCAGCCGTTTCCCCAGCCTCCTGGTGGTCACCCCTTTGGCCAACGAAGCCGGCAAGACAACCGGCTATGTCGGAGTTTTTCGTGACATCAGTGAACAGAAAAAATCGGAACTGGAGCGTGAAGAGTTGATTGCCGAACTGAAGAAAACCCTCGCGCACGTGAAAACGCTTTCCGGCCTCATCCCGATTTGCGCCTGGTGCAAAAGTGTCCGTTCGGACACCGGCTATTGGCAAACGGTGGAACAATACGTCCGCATGCATTCCGACGCCAGTTTTTCCCATGGCATGTGCCCCTCGTGCGCTGAAAAATTCAAGAAAGACATCCGGCGCGGCAAAGAAAATTCGAAAGAAACTCTCCTTTCCGGGACTTGATTTTCGAGGCCATACAAGGGATTTTGGTCGGCGATAATGAGTTCTCTCTTGTTGCATGAATTTCATCATGGCATTGGCGCGCAGTTTTCCGAATTGAACGGCGCTGAAATTGTCACTGATTACGGCGATTGGCCGGGTGAATATAAGGCCCTGCGTGAAGCCGCAGGCGTCCTGGATTTGAGCTTTCGCGGACGCATTTGTTTGCTGGGGAATGACCGCATCCGGTTTCTTCACGGCCAGATCACCAACGATGTTAAAAAACTTTCCGTGGGTGAAGGTTGTTACGCGGCGCTGACATCGGCGAAGGGTAAAATGGAAAGCGATTTGAATGTTTTCAATTTGGCGGATGAGTTGTTTCTCGATTTCGAACCGGGATTGACGCAAAAGATTTCCCAGCGATTGGAAAAATTCATTGTCGCCGACGACGTGCAAATCGCGGACGTTGCGCCGCACTACGGTTTGTTGAGCGTGCAAGGGCCAAAAGCGGCGGAGGTTGTAAGAGCTTTGGAATTGGGAAATGCGCCGGAAAAGAATTTTGCCATTATCAAAATTTCGGACGGAACCCTGGGGGATATTTATTTGGTCAATCAGCCGCGCCTTTTTCCCGGAAAGTTTGGCTTCGATATTTTTGTTCCCGCCCAGTCGCTTGGCGCAGTGGCGGACAAATTGATTGCCGCCGCAAAAGACGTTGGCGGCCGGGCCTGTGGTTGGACAGCATTCGAAACAGCGCGGATTGAGGCAGGCATTCCCCGTTTTGGCGCGGACATGGACGAAACGAATTTGCCGATGGAATGCATCGAAAGCCGCGCGATGAGTTTTAATAAGGGCTGCTACCTCGGCCAGGAAGTTTTGAATCGCATACATGCTATTGGTCAGGTGACGAAAGAGTTGCGTGGTTTGCACCTGGCCGATGACTTGAAAACGTTGCCGCAAAAAGGAGGTAAACTTTTCTGCGACGGCAAAGAAGTTGGTTACATCACCAGCGCTGTGAAATCGCCTGCGCTCCATGCCAATATCGCGCTCGGATACGTGCGCCGCGAGGCGAATGCAATTGGGACGGAATTGATTTTGAAAATGGCGGAGGGAGAAAGTCATGCGAAGATCGCAGAACTGCCATTTGTAAAATAATTCTCAAGGCACGCTTGGGCGCGGCGTGCAGGATTGCGATTGGATGTACGCTGTCGCGGGCTGCAAACCGTCGGCGTTCGCCGTCAGAACGATTTCGCCGGGGATTTTCGTGGATTGCACAATCACCTGGGCGCAGCCATTGAAAGCACTGCGTTGCCAATCGGAGGGTGAAAGATATTTATCCGGCTCATGGCAGCCCGGGTCGCCATTGCCAACGCCGATGATTTTGCCCGGGCCTTGAATGGCAAAATGGACCAGGTTCGTGGCTGTGGGCACAACGCGGCCAATCAAATCGCGAATGGAAACACTGACGACGCTGAGGCTCTCGCCGTTGGCGTCCACAAGCGTGCGGTCAGGTTCAAGTTCCACGGCACCGGGATCGCCGGTAGTGTCCATGTGGGTTTCGGCGAGGATGGTGCCATCGCCGTCATAACCCCGGGCACTCAGCGTACCGGGGGCATATTTCACATTCCAATCCAGGAACCAGTTGGTTGGCATGGTTTGCTTCCCGAGGCTTTCACTATTGAGAAATAATTCCACCTGTTTGCAATTGCTGAACACCCGCACGTCAATATCCTGCCCGATTTTGTCCGACCAGTTCCAGTGCGGCAACAGGTGTAGCACGGTATTGCTCGTCCACCACGACTGGTAATAGTAATAGATGTCCTTGGGAAAACCGCAGGTGTCCATGAGGCCGAATTGCGAACTAATGGCCGGCCACTTATAAGGTGTTGGCTCGCCGCGATAATCAAAGCCCGTCCACACGAAGCCGCCGCTGGTGAACGGATGCGAGGCGTAATACGGCCACCATTGCTCCGCGCGCTCGGTGCCGTTCGTGCCATAGGCATTCTGAAAACAATTCGTTTTGTCGTCCGCATAAATACCGCGCGTGGTGCGGGTACTGGCGGTTTCAGTGCCGATGGCCAATTTGTTGGGAAATTTCTCGCGGAAGCCATCAATCAGATAGGTGCGGTAATTGAATCCCTGCACATCGATGACCGTGGAAAAGCCATAGCCCCAGCCGCCGTTCATGGCGACGGTGCAAAGGCGCGTCGGGTCCAGTTCATGCACGAGATTTTGCATGGGGGTGATGACGGCTTTCCCCGCTGCTTGCGCGACAGGGGGCGTCGTGATGGCGTTCGTGCCCCGCGAGCCTTGCAGGTACGCTTCCTCGTTGCCGAGCGACCAGATGAAAATGCTGGGATGATTCCGGTCGCGCAAAATAAAATTTTTCAATTCGTTCATTTCGTAATTGTTCGTGTCCATGCGCCGGTTTTCATCCATGACGAGCAGGCCCAGGCGGTCGCAGGCGTCGAGCAGTTCCGGGGTGGGCGGATTGTGCGAGGTGCGGATGGCGTTGCAGCCCATCTCCTTCAGTTTTGTGACGCGAAAATCCTGGAGATCGTCCGGTATGCCGACTCCGACGCCGGCGTGGTCCTGGTGATTGCACGTGCCCTGGATTTGATAACGCTGGCCGTTCAAGAAAAATCCGTTCGTGCTATCGAACGCGATGGTACGGATGCCGAAAGCCATTTCTTTCTGATCAACAACTTTACCGTTGGTTTCCACCGTCGTGACGAGCTTGTACAGGTTGGGCGATTCCGGCGACCACAGGTCGGGGCTGGAAATGCGGGTCATGGCGTCCAATTGCTTTTCTGAGCCGGCGGGGAGTTCGATCTTTTGTCGCATGGTGGTAACTTCTTCGCCGTCGGGCGAGAGGATTTCATTTTTCAATATGGCGTTCACGGCATTCGCCTGCCAGTTGAGCAATTTGACCTGCACATGGATTTCCGCCCGGCCTTTGGGGATGTTCTTTTTGAATTGGCTCCAAACGAAAAGGCCGTCCGGCGCGATGGCCAGCGGCGCGGTTTTGACCAGCCACACGTGGCGGTAGATTCCCGCGCCTTCGTAAAACCAGCCTTCAAACCGCGAGGCATCCACGCGCACGACCAGTTCGTTTTTCCCGCCGTAGTTGGCGTATTTGCTGATGTCGTAGCGGAAACTGCTGTAGCCGCTGAGGTGCCGCCCGAGGCAATGGCCGTTGAGCCAGACGAGTGAGTTGCGGTATACGCCGTCGAATTCCAGCCAGAGGGTTTTTCCTCGGTCGGACTCGGACAAATCGAATTGGCGCCGATACCAGGCGATGCTGTTGGTGACGAAATTCGTGCCAATGGGTTTGTAACCGTGCTGAGCTCCGGCCCTGGAATCAAACGGCAGTTCCACGACCCAATCGTGCGGCAAATCCAATGTCCGCCAGTCGCTGTCGTCGAAGCCGGGCTGGATGAACGAAACGTCGCTGCCGGAGTTCGTCGTGATGGGATCATCGGCATCGCCTTCCTGGCCGATTTGGTCGAGGCGCGTCTTGGACAGGTCGGCCACTTCGGGATAATAAAATTTATCCCCGGCATCAGGGGCATCGCCCAGGTGAAATTTCCAGCCGAAATCGAACAGCAATCGTTCGCGCGGCGAAGCCTGGCCCTCCTGCGCCGGCAGGAGCGAAACGGAACAAGCGAAGGCGACGGCGAGGAGAAACAGGCGCAGAGGGTTTTGCGTCATAAAACGGAAGTTTGAAAAACGCCGGGGCCGGGCGCAATGCCAAATTGACATAGCCGATTTTTGGCCATAGATGAAATACAGATTCTTTTCGTTCGCCGCAGCCCAAAGGACCTACCCCCCGGGGGGGCGGCGATCATAGGCAGCCGCTCAAACAGTTAGCGCCAGCGGCGGAAAAATTAGTGCCAATTCGTGCAATTCGCGCCTCAAAATCCATGTTTATCGGTGTCCATCCATGGTTGAACCAAACCTTAAAATGAAGAATGACGAAAGGGGAAGGGTCTGGTAGGTTGCAGCCAATGATTGAGGTGCGGTATTTACGAAAGACCTTCAAAACCCAGACGGTTTTGGATGGTGTGAGTTTTAACATTGAGAACGGTGAATCGGTCGCAATCATCGGGCGCAGCGGCGGCGGCAAGAGCGTCCTGCTCAAACATCTCATCGGGCTAATGCAGCCGGATTCCGGGGAAGTGCTGATTGATGGCGAAAACATCGTGGACATGAACGAACGGCAATTGCTGCGGGTGCGCCGGAAGTTTGGGATGCTATTCCAGGGCGCGGCGCTGTTTGATTCGATGAGTGTGGCGGAAAATGTCGCGTTTGGCCTGCGTCGCCTCGGGAATTTGACCCAGGCAGAAATTGAAAAAAAGGTCTGTTATGCGCTGGAAGTGGTGGATTTGCCGGGCACGCAAAACAAGCAACCGGCCGAGCTGTCCGGCGGCATGAAAAAGCGCGTGGGCCTGGCGCGGGCGATTGTCTATGAACCGCAGATCGTGCTCTATGATGAGCCCACGACGGGGCTGGACCCGGTGGTATCGGACAGTATTGATGAATTGATGATGGCCGTGCGCGACCGCCTACATGTGACTTCGGTGGTGGTGACGCACGATATGCGCTCGGCGCGCCGCTTGGGCCAGCATGTGATCATGTTGCATCGCGGAAAAATCCACGCCAACGGCCCGCCGGATGAAATTTTCAATTCGCACGACCCGATTGTGCGCCAGTTCGTTGACGGGGTGGCAGACCCCAAGGAAAGCCTGGTTCTCCAATCGGAATTTGCCACGTCGTTTACCCGCAAAGTGAAATAAAATTTATTTCGCACTTCATCACAAACCGTCTATACTGGGTCATCATCAGAAAGCCAGCGAATGGAATTGATTGAACATTTGCAGATGGCGAATTGGCCCCGGGCGAGTGCCTGCGCGGCAATGGCCTATGCGATTGGCTGCTTCACGACCGGTTACTACCTGGTGCGCGCGCGGACGGGAAAAGATGTCCGGGAGACCGGCAGCGGCAGCGCCGGGGCGCGAAATGTCGGGCGCATCCTGGGCAAACCGGGGCTTTTCATCACGGTGCTGGGTGATTTCGCCAAAGGCATAGTGGCGGTTTTGCTCGCGCATAAACTGGCGGGGAACGACCCTTTTTGTGCGGCTTTAGCGGTGATCGGCGTGGTGGCCGGGCACCTGTGGCCGGTGCAATTGAAATTTCGCGGAGGCAAAGGGGTGATGACGTCCACGGGCGCACTGCTGGTGTTTGATTATCGGGTGACGCTGACGCTGGCGGCGTTGTTCGTGATTATTTTTGTTTTTGCGCGGAAAACACTTTTGCCGGCGATGTTCGGCTTTGTATGCTTGCCCTGGACCTGCTGGTTTTATACGCGCAATGACGTGGCGACCTGCGCGATGACGGCGCTGGCGGTAGCGATTTTGTTTGCGCACCGGAAGAATTTGGCGGAAGAATTTGTCACGTTAAAATCCGAACACCGAAAGATATGAACCAGGAACCGCTGACGTTTAAAGTGGCGACAGAAGATTGGGAAGTTGAACAGATTCACCATCTCAATTACAAAACCTTCGTCGAAGAAATCCCGCAGCACCAGCCCTCGGCTTCTCCGCGACTGGTGGACAAGTTCCACGCGGAGAATACCTATCTGATCTGTTTGCAGGGCCGAAAGTTGGTGGGGATGCTCGCGGTACGCGGCGCCCGGCCGTTTTCACTCGACCAGAAATTGCCGAACCTGGATTCCTATTTACCACCTGGACGCATCATCTGCGAGATCCGCCTGCTGGCGATCGAGAAGAGATTCCGGGGCGCGCGCGGCGGCCAGGTGTTGCAGGGAATTCTCGCGCTGCTCTGGCAGCACGGCGTGGAAAAGAATTACGGCCTGGCCATTATTTCGGGCACGACACGGCAGTTTAAATTGTACCAGCACCTGGGTTTCGTTCCGTTCGGCCTGGTGGTGGGCAGCGGCGACGCGCAATTCCAGCCGATGTATGTCACGCTGGAAACGTTTGAAGTGACGGCGCGTGAATTTTTGCGTTCGTCGCCCGCGCGTTCGTTTCATCCCAATGCGGTGAACTTTTTGCCGGGGCCGGTCGCCATCCGGCGTGAAGTGCGCCGCGCGTTTGAGCAGGCGCCGGAATCGCATCGTGGCGATAGCTTCAAAAAAGATTTCCAGGCCACCAAGGAAACGCTGTGTGAACTGACCAGGGCCAAAAGTGTCGAGATTTTCATGGGTTCCGGGACGCTGGCCAACGACATCGTGGCGGCGCAGTTGTCGCGGCTCGAAGGGCGCGGCCTGATTTTGAGCAGCGGCGAATTTGGCGAACGGCTGGTGGACCATGCCCACCGGTCGGATTTGGCTTTCGATACTCTGGCATTTGAATGGGGCGATCCGATTGACCTGGCGGCAGTTGAACAAAAACTCCGCAGTCAGAAAAAGACTCCCTATGCCTGGCTGTGGTGCGCGCATTGTGAGACTTCCACGGGCTATTTAGCCGACCTCGACGCCTTGAAAAAGATGTGCGCGGAAACGCAAACGCGGTTGTGCCTGGATTGCATCAGCACGATCGGGGCGCTGCCGGTGGATTTGACGGATGTTTACCTGGCGTCGTGCGCCAGCGGCAAAGCGTTGCGCGCGTATCCGGGGCTTTCGATGATTTTCTATAATCATGATGCGTCCGAGGGCACGCGGAAATTGCCGCGTTATTTTGACCTGGACTTCTATGCGCGGCAGGAGGGAATTCCGTTCACGTTTTCGTCCAATCTGCTCCACGCGTTGCGGGCGGCAGTCCGGCGGGTGAACTGGGAAAAGCGCTTCGCTGAAACGGCTGAATGGTCTATGTGGTTGCGCGAGCAGCTTACCGGGAGCGGTTTTCAATTGATTGGCGGCGGCGCGCCGGTTTCGCCCGCGGTCATCACCATCAAACTGCCGCCGGAAATGGATTCGGTGAAAATGGGCGGCACGATGCAGGAAGCGGGCTATTTGTTGAGCTTCAACAGCGAATATCTGCGGCGCAAGAACTGGATCCAGATTTGCCTGATGGGCGAATGCACCCGCGAAAAAGTGGTCGCGCTGTCCAATGCCATCCATCGTGCCGTCAAACGGCAGGCCGAGCCGACGCGCCAACCGGCGGAGGCAGCGCATTCAAAGGCCCGTCATTAAGGTGAAAGCGGATTGACCCTGCCTTGCGAAACCGTTTTACTGTCGGCATGAAATTTCGTTTGTCTGTCGGTCTGTTGCTGGCGGGGTTGATGGCGACTGGTTGTTTGAGCCATCGCGCGCCCACGCCGGAGTCCGGGCCGGCGCCGACAGTTGCTCCCTCCACGAACATGGCGACCATCGTGACGCCGGACACTTCGCTCGCGGCGAAAGTGGTGCGTTATAATTCTGTCGGGCGTTTTGTGGTGCTGAGTTTTCCCGTAGGCCAAATGCCGCAGTCCGGGCAAACGTTTTTTCTTTATCGCGCCGGATTGAAGGTGGGGCAAATCAAGATCACCGGACCGCAACAGGACAGCGATACCGTGGCTGACCTGATTGAGGGGGACGCGCAAGAGGGAGACGACGTGCGCGAGCAATAGGAGATTCGAATTAAAACCGCCGGCAGCTTTGCGCTAATTTTTGATTTTTAATTCCTTCACCGTCTTGGGCAGCGCATTTTTCTGGTAGGGCGAATGGAGGTTAAAATAGATGCCACACATGGGGCGTTCCTCGTCGCTCTGGCTGAGGATGACGGTGACAAATTTGTCCAGGGCAATCCCGTGACGCATCCCGGCGGCGCGGTTTTCGTAAGCCGTAATCGCTTTCTTCATCAGCGATTGCAGTGACGTGTCGAAATCATCCGGGGTTTTGTCCACGCAAACGATATACTTCTCGTAAGCGCGCACGGCCACCGCGATTTCTCGTTTGAAGGTTTCAATGGTCACAAGCCAAATATAAAATAGCTTAGGAAAAAGAAAACTAATTTTTTGTGCGTATTACCGGTCTGCCGGGGTCATGGTTCGGACTCCGGCGGCGCGAGATTGGCCCGGGATTTACGCGGCCCGAACAGCGCGGTGCCAACCCGCACGATGGTGGCGCCTTCTTCAATCGCAATTTCGAAATCGCCGCTCATGCCCATGCTCAAGTGGGGGAGGGGAGCGCCAAGGATTTCCTCGCATTGTAATTTTAATTCTCGCAACCGCCGGAAAAAGGGACGGGATTTTTCCGCGTCCGTGGCATACGGCGGGATGGTCATCAAACCCTGGACGATGATTCGCGGCAGGGAATTTAGTTCTTTCAATTCCGCCAGCAGCTTTTCCGGCGGGTAGCCAAATTTGCTCGATTCACCTGCGACGTTCACTTCGAGCAGGATGGGCATTGGTTTGGCCGCCTGCTCGCAGCGTTTGGAAATTTCCCGTGCCAGATTCAAACTGTCCACGCTTTGAATCATTTCAAACAATTCGACAGCTTCGCGGGTTTTGTTGGATTGCAAGTGGCCGATGAAATGCCAGCGCGCTTTGCCGGGGGAAAGCGGAATTTTGGCTTTGGCCTCCTGCACTTTGCTTTCGCCAAAAAAGATCTGCCCGGATTTTACGGCTTCACTGATGGAGTCCGCCGGACACGTTTTGGAAACCGCGAGGAGCAGGACCGATTGGGCATCGCGCCTGGCGCGGGCGCAGGCGGCGCAAATCCGTTGTTGAATTGCGGCGAGGTTATCGGCAAGACTCATGGCGTTATCGTAAAGCGCAAATGGCAAATCGTAAATGAACTACTGGCTCGTCAAATCTGAATCAGAGACCTACTCATGGCAACAATTGGTCAAGGATGGCAAAACCGCCTGGACGGGGGTGCGGAATTTCACGGCACGAATCAACCTGCGCGCGATGAAAAAAGGCGACCTGGTATTGTTTTATCATAGCGGCGAGGAAAAATCCGTGGTTGGGATTTCCCGCGTGGAAAAGGAATTTTATCCCGACCCGACTGCCGAAGAAGGTGATTGGTCCTGCGTGGACCTGGCCGCGGTCAAACCGGTGGCAAAACCCGTCACTCTCGCGCAAGTCAAAGGCGACAAAATCCTGCGCGAAACCAAGCTGGCGACACAGGGGCGTTTGTCGGTCTCGCCGCTAACAAAGCCGCAGTTTGACCAAATGCTGAAATTGGCTGAGACCAAAGCCTGATTTTCCGCCGAAGACTCCTTCCGATTTGTTACCAGATCCCATTGTCCGACGTCTAAAAATAAGACAGAGGCAAGTGCCGGATAATTTTTTATCGCGCCTTGGGGCGGAACGTGCTATCGTCTTACACAAATGGCAGGAAAGGCAGATGACTTTCAAGAGGCGGGGCTGGTGACGGGGCAGGAGCAGTTTGGTCGCTTTTATCTTCAAGAGCTGATTAACAGCGGTGGCATGGCGGAGATATGGCTGGTGACCGATGGCCGCGGCAAACCTTATGCGCTTCGACGATTAAAAAAGGAATTGAGATTCAATTTTCTTGAGCGCCGCCGTTTTATTCGCGGCTGCGAAGTCCTGTCGAAAATCAACGAGAGCGATTATATCGTGGGTTATGTCGAGCACGGCAAAACCAATGGCAGTCTTTATGTGCTGATGGATTACGTGGAGGCGGCGAATTTAAAGCAGTTGTTCGCGCATCACGATCCCCTCCTGACGGAAAATGTGGCGCAAATCCTCATCGATATGGCCACCGGGCTTGGCCATGTGCACGAAAGCGGATATATGCACCTGGATTTCAAGCCTGAAAATGTGCTGGTTTCGCGTAACGCGAGCGTGCGGCTGATTGATTTTGACCTGGCGCAGCCGATTCCGGACAAGCCGAAGAAGTTTTCCAAAAATCCCGGGACTCCCTCGTACATGGCGCCGGAGCAATTGCAACGCAAGCCCATTGACACCCGGGTGGACATTTTTGCGTACGGCGTATCCGCTTATGAATTGCTAACCAATCAAAAACCATTCCCGGGCGATAATCCGGGTGAAATCCTCGCACGCCAGCTCGATATGTCCGGACCGATACCGCCGACCCAGCACAATCCCGACATCCCGCCGGCGCTGGAAAAAGTCATTCTCAAGTGCATCGCGCTGGATCCCGACCGACGCTATGCCTTTACCAGTGTGCTGCTGCACGATTTACAGAACGCGCTGTATTTATAATCGCAGATGCGCGGGAACTAGGGCGTGAAGGCAATGATGCTCATGGGAGGCAGATTAATTTCCGCGGAAAAATTCTGGTTGTGGCAGGCATGTTCGTGCGCCCAAACCTGGCCATAGTTTCCCGTATTGCTGCCGCTGTAAATCCCCGCGTCGCTGTTTAAAACTTCCCGCCATTTGCCCGGTCGCGGCAGGCCGATGCGATAGTTCCAGCGGGGTACCGGGGTAAGGTTCATAATCACTGCGACCGGCTCCGTGCCGTCGTTTTTTTGGCGAACAAACGAGAGGATGCTGTTCGCATTATCGTTGCAATCAATCCAATAGAATCCGCTGTGGTCGTAATCCGCCTGCCAGAGGGATGGCGTGGAGGTGTAAAGTTTGTTCAAATCCTCAACGAATTTTTGGAGGCCGCGATGATACGGGCCAGCGTCGAGCAGCCACCAATCGAGCTGGCTGTTGGCGTTCCATTCGTTGACCTGTCCAAATTCGCCGCCCATGAACAATAATTTTTTCCCGGGAAAAAGCCATTGATAACCGAGCAGGGTGCGGAGGTTGGCGAATTTCTGCCAGTCATCGCCCGGCATCCGGCGGTGCAGCGAGCCTTTGCCATGCACGACTTCGTCGTGCGACAACGGCAGGACAAAATTTTCGTGATAATGATAGATCATCGCGAACGTCAAATCGTTCTGATGAAATTTGCGATGGATGGGATCGCGGCTGAAATAGTCCAGGGTGTCGTGCATCCAGCCCATGTTCCACTTGAATGAAAAGCCCAGGCCGCCGATGTAAGGCGGGCGCGTGACTTGCGGCCAGGCGGTGGATTCCTCGGCGATGGTCACGATGCCGGGATGTTCCACGTGCGCGATGTGGTTGAACTTCCGCAGAAAATCAATGGCCTCGAGATTTTCACGGCCGCCATATTGGTTCGGTAGCCATTCGCCGGGTTTGCGCGAGTAATCCAGATAAAGCATCGAGGCGACGGCGTCCACGCGCAGGCCATCGATGTGAAAACGGTCAAGCCAGTAGAGCGCGTTGGCGACGAGGAAGTTGGAAACCTCATTGCGGCCATAATTAAAAATCAATGTGCCCCAATCCTGGTGCGCGCCGCGCCGGGGGTCTTCGTGTTCGTACAGCGCCGTGCCGTCGAACTTCGCCAGCGCCCACTCGTCGCGCGGGAAATGCGCCGGGACCCAGTCAATGATGACGCCGATGCCTGCTTCGTGCAGCGCGTTGACGAGAAATTGAAAATCTTCCGGTGTGCCGTAGCGGCTCGTGGGCGCGAAAAAGCCGGTTACCTGGTAGCCCCATGACGGGAAAAAGGCGTGCTCGGCCACCGGCATAAATTCGACATGCGTAAACCCCAGCCGCTTCACATAAAGCACGAGCGGTTCGGCCAGTTCGCGATAGCTCCAGGATTCCGTCGCAGTTTTCTTTTTCCAGGAACCGGCGTGGACTTCGTAAATGCTCATCGGCGAGCGCAAGGCATCGCGGTCGCGCCGTTTTTTCATCCACGAACCGTCGTTCCATTTGAAGTTTTTTGTGTCCCAGACGATGGCGGCATTTTTCGGTGGAATTTCGAAGAAGAAACCGAACGGGTCGGTCTTCAAACTGATATGGCCGTGGGCATCGCGAATTTCAAATTTGTAATGCGCGCCCACACCGACGCCGGGGATAAAAATTTCCCAGACGCCGGAGCCGCCGAGCAATCGCATGGGATGATAACGGCCATCCCAGTTGTTAAAATCGCCGACGACACTGATGCGCTGGGCGTTCGGCGCCCAAACGGCGAAGCTCGTCCCGTGCACGCCGTCTGCGACACGCAATTGCGCCCCGAGTTTTTCATGGATTTTCCGCTCATCACCTTTCCCGAATAAATACAAATCAGCTTCGCTGAGCGTCGGCAGAAATGAAAAAGCGTCGCGCGTTTGGAACTTTTTGCCTTCGTGGGTCGTGACCACAAGGTCGTAGGCATAGACTTTATTGGCTTGTTTGGTGACTCCTTCAAAAATATCGGTGTTGGGAATCCGCTGAAGCTCAAAGCGGGGTTTGTCTTTTTCGTGGACGGGCTGGATTTCCACTTTAGCGGCGTTGGGCAGCATCGCGCGCGCGACGAGGCCCGATTTATCTCCCAGCGGGTTCATCCCCAAAAGCGAATGGGGGGATTGATGGATCAGTTCGACCAGGCTCCTTAGTTCTTTCTCCGTAAGAATCATTGCATTGATTCTAACACGAGACTTTCGCTAAGGCATCTTTTTGTTTAGCGCAGGCTGAAACTGACGACGGCGGTCTGCACCGGATCAGTGCCGGAAGTAATGATGTCTGGAGAAGGAGCAACGCTCACGCTGAAGCGGCCGGTATTTTTGTCGAAGGCGACGCCGGTAATCGAACCGCTTACCGCCGTTGCTTTAGGCATGCTTTTCGCAAAGCCGAAAAGGCGAACCGATTTTTCTCCTTTGGCAAACGTGATGGTCGCTATCAGCTTTCGGTCTGCCTCAGTAAGGTCAGCGATGCGCTGCTTTCCATTGGAAACAAATTTCCCCTCGTCGCCAAAAAAGGCGATGCCGGATTTTCCGACGGGCACGACTTCGTAATAAGCCGTGCTGGTGGCATCGAACGCGATTGGGACGGAGGTCCCCGCCGATTGAAAGAATACCTGGCCTGAACGGGTGTCAAAGACGCAGACTTTTCCATCCAGGCCGCACGTTGCCGGAGTGAACTCGGCATCCATATTCGTCGTTTCGCGGACATAGGCGAAAACATAGGCAGTGCGCAAAGGGCCGTGATCGCTATAGGTCCAGGCGACCATGGGGATTTTTTGGCCTTTGGCCTGGGCAACATAAACATTATCAACCGGCAGTAGTGATTCGTCCGGTTTCACGAGCACGCCGTCCGGGCGCGCCGCGAGCAAGAGGTTCTTTTTGTCTTCGCTGCCCATCACATCGCCGGTGCCCACCATGCCCGCGGAAAGCACGCTGATGAGGAGATTATTTTGTTCCGTGCTCATGAAGACGTCGGTCCAGGGCCAGATGCCAACGGCGCGCGCGAGTTGCGAGACGAAGAGAAAATCGTCCCAGCGGCTGCGTTGGAAATGGTCATCGCTGGTGCGGATGGTGGTGAGGCTGGGATAATGCGAGCCTTGCAGGAAAAATCGCGGGAGCGCCATGCAATATTGCACGCTCATATTATTTTCCTTCGCGGCGCGCGCCATGTTGTCGGTAAAGGCATCGCCGACGCCCAGGGTGGTTTGCAGTTCCGGCGAGTTGTCGTAAATCTCGTTGATCCAATCCTGTTCGTAGCAGACGACGCCGTTGGAAGAAATGTCCGACATAATTTTATCCCAAAATTTCGGATCCACGGCGGCGATGCCCGAGAGCTGGTATTTTTGGCGATAGGGACTGGTGGGATCGATCCAGCGATTATGCGTGATCAACGGCAGGTTGATGTCCTTATGAAAACCACCCAGGCCGTCCGGGAGCACCGCCGGGTGTGCGCGGTATTCGAGCAGGCCGCCGTAACGGTTCCATTCGCCCTGCGGCAATCGCGGATTCTTTGTTTTGCCAACTTTGCCGTTCGCTCCTGTGAAGGTTTTGTAATACCACCAACTGTCCAGTTGCATGTAACGGATGGGGATATTTTCATCACGATAAAGGCTGGCTAAAATTTCCAGCGTGCCGGCATAGCTGCTATTGGTGTCGTAGTTGTAGTAATAGGCCGCGCCATTGTCCGTCCAATAACCGAGATAACGCAGGCCGATGTCCGCGTCATTGCCCGGCCGGGCGACACCTTGGAGCGCGAGAAACGCATCGCTCCACGTTTTCCATGTCGTATGAATGCCATCGCCGAAAACCATCAGGGTACTGTGCGAGAAATTTACGGGCAGATCATGAACTCCGGGATTTCCGCCGCTGCCGATTTCATGGACGCCATCGCCTTTCATGGACGCAATCAGAAAATTATCAGCCGGCGAGATGAGCGTGGCGTTGGCGGAATCGTCAAAGAGCAGCCAGGGCGTGGCGTTGGTCTCTAAATCAAATCGCGGCGGCGCGAAATGGGTCTCTTTAAAACTGTATTGGTGGAGTTTGGGAAAAGCAGTGAAGTCCGGAAAATTGGCCGGCCAATTTTTCGTGGGCTGGCTGGCGGTGATGGTAAAAAGTGCGACCGGTTGCGCATCGTAAATCTGAACGCTGTCCCGCAGCAAAAAACCGTCCTGCCAGGAAATCTCATTGTAAGCGCCGATGCTGTTCGTGCCGTGAGCCGTCCTAATTTCGGTGGGAACATGGGCGAGCCGCCCGGAAAATTCCCAGCCCTGGGGACGGTAAGTGATTTGGTATGCGCCCAGGCTCTCGTCCAGGCTGATGGTAATGCCCGTAGATGATTTAATTTCCGCGGCGGACAGGGAGGCGGCAAGGCCAGAAATAAAAAAAGCGAAAACCAAATATCTTAATTTCATTTGATAAATTTTGTTGGGTAAAGTAGCGCGGATTACCTGAGTTGCGCAATTTGATTTGTGCTTGCAATCAATCACGCCTTGTTTTTGGATGTTAAGAATTGTTAAGGACATAAAACCTATGAAAAACTTGTTTCCACTTTTTGTCGTGTGGTCTCTGGCGCTGGCCGGTTGTTGCACAAGTCATTCTGACAGCACGTCCCGGGCCGGTGCAGGTGGTTTCGGAAAAGTGAAAAAATAATCATATGCGTTGGATTTTGCGCAATTCTATCCTGCTATTAGCGATGGCTTTGATTGCCTTTGCAACCGGCTGCAGTTCGTCTCAACCGGATGTCACCGTGGTTGCGCAGACATTGCAGTCATATCAGCCCGGCAAAACGACGCTGGCAGAATTTATAAAAGATTCGGGACTGACAGTCACAAATCAACCGAACTCATCGCAGCCGCCATATCTCTCTCAGGATTCCAGCCCGCCTGCGACCCACCAGGTTTATACCGCGGTCAAGCCGTGGTGGATTTATGAAACGTCAGAAAATATGAGTTTTATTCATCTCAAATTCTCACAAACACAGAAATACGTCGTGGGGGATATCCATCATCCTATCTCAATTCTGACTTTTGATGGGACGGGCACCCTAACCAGCATTTCCCCTGTGCCTGCGAAACCCAATAACTAGTCTGTCCCTCCAATCTGGCCGCGGGTGACGCCGAGTTGATTGAGAAGCTTTAATTCACGCCAAATTTCCGGGCCGGTGATTTCTCCACGCAACAATTGGCGGTAACGGGCAATGGTCTTCGTTACTTGCTCCGGAGTCTCGCTAAGGAACTCGAGGCGGAAATGACGCGCGCCCAGCGCAATGAAGCGATCGACGTAATCCGCGCCGGTCTGGGCGAGGGCGTTGAAGACGGTATTACGACAGCCGGCGTCCGCCTTCAGCGGATGCAGCGCGCCCACGCGGTCGCGGAGCTGCACATCGTGGTGGTCACACGGACGGCCGCAGTTCGTGTAATCGGTCCCTTCGGAAAGGAACGCGCAGAAGACGCAGTGCTCCATGTGAAACATGGGGATGTGCTGGTGGATAGTGATCTCAAACCATTCGGGCGGCGCGCCGCGCAGCAACGCCTCAAGTTGTTCGAAATTCAGGTCGTAGGAAGCGGTGACGCGTTCGAGGCGGAATTTGTTTTTGAAATAATCCGCCGTGAGCCGGTTGGCAATGTTGAGAGAATAATCGCCGATGCAACGGTCGGCGCCGAAGAATTGCAAATGGTCGTAATTGCGGATCAGATAGCCGTCGGCTTCGCTGGAGCGGACCTGTTTGAGAATCCAATCCTCACCCATCTTAAAAATGCGCGGCGGGGCGACGAAAATCTCGCGCTTTTCGGTTTCGTTTGAAGGTTTCGCTCCGCGAAAGAGTTTTACGGCGTCGCGATATTTTTTGGGGTCCTCGAATTCGCAATAGACGGTCTGCACGCCGGAATCCATCGCGGCCTGGAGCTGGGGCAGGGAGCGGATGAGGACGATAAGGCTGTTATTCTCACCCCTCACCCTCAATCCCTCTCCCCGTTGAGGGGAGAGGGAAGAAGCGATTGTCCGGTTCAGTTCTCTATCCGATGGGAGCGGAGAGGGGACAGCAAATGACTGGGAATTGGTGGAAGGATTGAGTGTCCAAGGCCGACCGATGCCACGGATTCGTAATAATTCGTCCACGGCGGCGCGGCGGAGGCGGTTGAGTTCGCTGACGGGCAGCATGACGTCGCCTTCGAGTGAACTTTTTAGTTCGCCGAGGGCGAAGGGTGTGCCGCCGAGGCGTCCGAGTTGTGCGTGCAATCGTTCCGGCGTGAGCGGTTGTTTGTCCGCGCGGGCGAGGGGCATGGCGGATTCGAGGCGCGCTTCATTACCAAGTTCATCGCGGACGAGCAGGGTGAGAGGTTGTCCGGCGGCGCCGCGGGCTTCCATGACGAGCGGGCGCTGAAATTTTGGAGCATCACCCTCAAATGTCTGGCGCAGGCGGCGGTCGAGTTCGGGATCGTTGGTTTTCCAGAGTTTATCGCCTTGATGAATGCGGGTGAGGTCAACGCCAGGGCCAAAACCGAGCCAGGCATCCTGCCCGCGCTGCTCAACGGTATAGACGCGGCCGCCTTCTTCAGGAGATTCCGGATGACCGGCGTCGAAGACCACGCCATCGCCGGCCTTGAGCGGGCTTTGCAACCTAAGGCGGACGGCGCGGCCTTCGATGCCGGCGACTTCGCCGAGGAATACGCCGCGTTTCTTGCCGAAGCGGGCGTGGACGAGCTGCTGGTTGTTGACGCCGCCGAACCAGCCGGTGTAAAGCCCGCGCGAAAAGGCCATTTCCATTTCGTAATGACTGGAGGATGAGAAAGAGGATGAGGATGATAATAAATCATCCAAGGCTTGGCGGTAGATGCGGGTAATATTGGCGACGTACTCGGGCGATTTCAGACGGCCTTCGATCTTAAGCGACGTGACGCCGGCGCGCACGATATCCGGCAGCACAGGCAGGCCGGCGAGGTCTTGCGGGCTGAGAAGATACTTGCGGTCGCCGAGCGGAACCTGCTGGCCGTCGGAAATCAGCTCATATGGCAGGCGGCAGGCCTGGGCGCAGACGCCGCGATTGGCGGAGCGGCCGCCGAGGGATTCGCTCGTGAGGCATTGGCCGGAGTAAGCGACGCATAATGCGCCGTGGACAAACACTTCAAGCGGAATCGTGGAGGCTACGGAGTCAGCGGAAATTTTTTCGATTTCTTTCAGCGAACATTCGCGGGCCAGGACGACGAGCTGGCAGCCGAGTTCGCGGGCGAAGGCCACGCCGGCGGCGCTGGTGACGGTCATTTGTGTGGAGACGTGGATGGGAAAATCGGGCGAGAGGCCGCGAATGAGCCGGCAGATGCCGACGTCCTGCACGATGGCGGCGTCCACGCCGGCGGCGATGATGCTGCGGAGATATTCCTCCGCCGCGGCCATTTCGTTTTCGAAAACGAGCGTGTTGAAGGTGACGTAGCCCTTGACGCCGCGCCGATGGAGAAATTCCATGAGTTTGGGCAGATCATCGCGGGTAAAATTCTGCGCGCGCATCCGGGCGTTGAATTTGTCCAGGCCGAAGTAGATGGCATCGGCACCGTTTTCGACGGCGGCGCGGGCGCATTCCCAATCGCCGGCGGGCGCGAGCAATTCCGGCAGGCAGGCAGATTCGGCCTGGGCGGGCGCAGTGGCTTTGGAAACGACGCTATTCATCGGCAAAACATACTTTAACTTGTTGTGACATGGGGACAAAAGGAAATTTGAGGGTGGTTGGGTACCCCCCGGGGGGGGTGGCTTGCATAGCCTTGCATAGCCTTGCGTAAGGTTGCATAAGCTTGCATAAGCTTGCAAAGCTGGGGGACGACCCGCCTTCGCCGAGGCTTCGGCGAGGCAAGCCGTAGCTGACCAAAGGTGTCCGAACCGGATGGGTAAAAAATCCAAATCCCAGCATCCAAGCTCCAGAGAATTTCCAATCACCAAACCGCCAACGGGAGTGCATCGTGAAAATAAACAATCTTTTATTTCTAAAAATCGATGGGATAGGTTGGGACAGGTTGGGATAGGTTTGATTAGCTTTGGAAGGTACCCATGAAGGCAAAAGGAAAAGTGACGGACCATCCAAATCCCAATCTCCAAGCTCCAGAGAAGCTCTAAATTCCAATATTTCGGCCGTCCCTTCGGGACTTGAGATAAAGGCCGACCTAACCCGGCGTTGAAACACACGCGTGTGACGCCGGCTATTTATCGGATGTCCCTTCGGGACAATGGCAACAGCCAATGATTGTTGAGCAATCATTCGGGTATTTTACCAGACCAACAAGTAATCTCATAGTTAGTCACTACCGCAATCGTACGTGCAATTGTGACTGTTGACTCGCTCGCGCCCGCTCGCTCGGTCGCTATGCGACCTTCGTTCCGCTCCGCGGAACAAATTCCTTTCGCCGTTTCCCAAACGGCTCAAGTGTTAGTGACTACCGCAATCGGCAGTTGATGGTTAATCGTGTAAAGTCCAGACTGACAGAGGCTTGCAATTCATGTTTAACGGGCTTGCCAAAGAGGTTTTAGATTTTTTAAAGTGTTATTCATGACGCTCTTGAAACGAATCGCAACCTCTATTGTCTTGTTTGTTTTTTTCTTTGTCGTCGTGTATTTCGCCATCTGTGTTGTCGGGGGGGCAATCAGCGGCGGCATGGCAGGCAGCGGGACGACCAATGCGCAAGACGGCTATGAGGCCGGGCGGCTGGCCGGAGAAAACTTTGTCCGCCACAATTTGCCAGTCATTCTCTTGAGTACGCTGGTCATTTCCCTGGTATCATCATTGGGGCTTTCATTTTCAGGGATTTTGCCCTGGTGCCGCAAACCATTGCAGCCACCGCCATTATAAATCCGAGGTGGCGAGTTTGCCGGGATAAGTTCCCGGTTCGCGACTACCGCGAGCGGGCTATGGCGGAGGGCTTTTTATTGGCCAGGGGGAGGCGGATGGTGAAGGTGGCGCCTTTGCCGCGGCCTTCGCTGTGCGCGTTGATGGTGCCTTCGTGCATTTTTATGAGCATCCGGGTGATGGAAAGGCCCAGGCCGAGGCCGCCGTACCTGTGGGCGCCGGTGCTTTCGGCGTGGTCTCCCTGGGAAAAGGCCTCAAAAATCTTCTTAATCTCGTCGTCGGTCAGGCCGATGCCGGTATCGGCGACGGTGATGGTCAAATTCTTTTTGTCCGGATCAATTGAGGTGTTGATGGCGATCTCCCCTTTTTCGGGCGTGAATTTGACGGCGTTTTTTAACACGTTCCAAAAGACCTGCTGGAGGCGGGCGCGATCGGCGCTCAACGGGCAGGGCGAGTCCTTCTGGTTGACAGTCAGGGCGATTTTTTTCTTTTTGAGTTCCGGCTCCACGATGGCAATGGCGTCATCCAGGACGACATGGCAATCCACCAGGCTTTTTTCCAGCCCGAGCTTGCCATGCACAATCCGGTTGAGGTCCAGGAGGTCATCAATCAGCCGCGCCTCGAGTTCGCAGTTATCGCGAATGGTGGCGAAATCCGCACGGACGCGGGCCGGCAACTCGGCGTCTTCCGCGCCTTCGCTGGCGAGCAGGAGGACGGGGTTGAGCGGCGTGCGCAATTCATGGCTCAAGGCAGCGAGGAAATCATCCTTGGCCCGGCTGGCCCTTTCCGCCACTTCCTTGGCCGTGCGCAACTCTTCATTCAGTTTTTGCAGAGTCAAATCCGTGACGACGAGGCAGAGAACGTTTTGATCCTGCAACGGCAGGAAGCTGGCCGCGAGATGGATCGGCAAGGTGGTTTTATTTACGGATTGCAACGCAGTTTCGTGCCTGACGACTTCGTGCTGGTTGCTAAAGACGTTTTGGATTTTTTCGCAGGCCCCGGCGTCGAGATAATCGGAAATTTTTGTGCTAATCACGAGCTGGAGCGGCCGGCCCACCATGTCGGCGAAACGGCGGTTGGCGTAGAGGATGAGGCCGTCATGCGAAATCGTCACGGCGCCTTCCTGCATGCGCTCGACATAAAAACGGTAGGGCTGTTCCGCGCTGGTGAGGCTGAAAACCTGGTTTCCCTGGGGCCCATTGACCACGACGGCATCCACCTGGCCGGTCCGGATGGCTTCCAGCGTCTCCTGCGCCTCCAGCAAACTTGCCCGTAACTGCGAAAAATCCCTTTCGCTGACCCAATGGCCCGGTTTTGGTGACTTAGTTGACGCTTTCTTTTTCACTTTAACTTCCTTTTTTTGTCCCGCTTGATTTGGGATCGCCCACGATATTCAAGGCCACGAGCATTTTTTTGCGGTCCGACAGGTTCCCGATGAAACGCCTGAGCGGCAGGGGCAGTTGTTTGATCAAGGTGGGGGCGGCGATGATTTGGGCCACCACGGCGTGTTCGGGTTGCTGGTAAATATCAATCACTTCCAGGTCGTAGCGTCCGGGCAAATGTTCTTCGCAAAGGCTGCGGATGCTGGCCACGGCCCGGGTGGAGCGCGGCGTGGACCCCGAGATGAAAAGCCGAAGTGAATAATGTCCGGAGCCGTGAGCTCCACCGAGCAATTTTTCGAGCCGGGAAGAGCTGTCCAATGGCGCTTTTTTCCCGCGACTCTTCCCGCGGCCAATGCTTGCTTTTTTAGTCAAAAAATCGATTAGGTTGAGGATTTCAAATCCATTCCCACCAGGACACGGTCCAGGTTGGAAAGGTCCCCGATGACGCGGCGGATCGGCTCGGGCAATTTGCGGACCAGCGTGGGCAGGGCCACGATCTGGTCTTTTTGCGCCAATTCGGGATGCTTGGCCAAATCAACGACTTCGATGGCATAGCGGTCAGGCAGGTATTGTTCGCAAATTTTTTTCAGGTTGGAAAAAGCGGTCAGGGATTTTGAGGCTTCGCCAGCCACGTACAGGCGCAGCATCCATTTATTCTCGTTGGGGGCGGCGGCCTTTTTCCCGGCTTTTGCGCCGGCAGCTTTACCCGGCTTACTGCGCGCCGCCGTTTTTTTTGCTGGCTTGGTTTTTGATTTCATAGTTTACCCCTTTTATGCTTCCTGCTGTTTGTCTAATCGGCGGCTTTTCGCCATGGCTTGCCGGTTGAGTTCAATTTGTTTATCGCGCAGTTTGTTGTCGGCCGCGACACGCGCGAACTCCTCCTGTTCGGCCAAAAATCCCGCGCGCAGGGCCTCGATTTGGGCCTCCACCGCCTGGCTCCGGTGCTTGAGGGTCAATTGCTGGCGTTGCAGTTCTTCTTTGGCCGCCAGGCGTTCGGCCTTTTCACGGTTGATCTGGCTCAACCGGGCGGAGCCCGTCAAGACACCTTCTTCTCCGAGGTAGGCTTCCACCAGCCTGACGCCCCGGGAGGTGATTAAAAATTCGCGCACCTGATTCGAATGCGCCGTGCCGCGCGATTTGAGCACATACATGAGGCGATTGCGCTCGCCGCCCACTTCAGTGTCCCGCAGCAGCAGCCAGGTATCCACAATCGAGCTCATGCCCACGTCCGTCATCTCCTGCGATTTCGAGCCGGCCGAAGTCAGGCTGATCATGAAGCAGGTAATTTTCTTTTTCCGCAGGAAATCGATCACCCGGATGAGCATGTTCGTGGAATCTTCCAACGTGCCGGCGGCTTGCAGGCTGGAGATGGGATCAAAAATGGCCACGGTGGGCTTGAACTCCTCGATCATTTTATGAATCAGCACCAAGTGCATCTCCAATCCATAGACGGTCGGACGGGTGGAATGAAATTTCAACAAACCTTTTTTCAAATGCGGATCAAGGTTCAAATGAATGGATTTCATGTTGCGGGTGATTTGCGACTGTGATTCTTCGAAGGAAAAATACAGGCAACGTTCGCCGCGTTTGCAGGTGGCATCCGCGAGGTGCGCCCCGAGGCTGGTTTTGCCCGTGCCCGCCGAGCCACTCAACAGGATCGTGCTGCCGAGATAATATCCCTGGCCGCCCAGCATCTGGTCTAGTTCCGGCACACCGGTGGTGACCCGCGCCGACGAGACGGAGTAATCCATCCCGGCCTCGGTAATGGGCAAGACGGTAATGCCCTTGGCATCAATCAAAAATGGATATTCATTGGTGCCGTGCAACGTGCCGCGGTATTTAACGACGCGCAGGCGGCGGGTGGAGATCTGGCCGTACACCCGATGGTCGAGCAGGACGACGCAATCGGAGACGTATTCCTCGAGGCCCTGACGGGTGAGGGTGCCATCGCCGCGCTCGCCGGTGATGACGGTGGTCATGCCGCGTTCCTTCAGCCAGCCAAAAAGGCGGCGCAATTCAGAGCGCAAAACCGCCTGGTTGTCCAAGCCGGCAAAGAGGGTTTCGATAGTGTCCAGCACGACGCGCTTGGCGCCAATCGTTTTTATCGCATGGTCGAGGCGGATGAAAAGTCCTTCGAGATCGTATTCGCCGTTTTCCTCGATCTCGCTGCGTTCCACGCGCACGTGATCGATGATCAGTTTCTTGCGCGCGACGAGGTCCGCGATATCAAATCCGAGGGATGAGACGTTTTTCTTGATGTCATCAGCGGTTTCTTCGAAAGTCATCAAAACTCCCGGCTCGCCGAATTCCATGGTGCCGCGCACGAGAAATTCCGTGGCGAAGAGGGATTTGCCGCAACCGGCGCCGCCGCAAACGAGTGTTGGGCGTCCCGCAGGCACTCCGCCTCCACTGATTTCGTCGAAACCTCCAATTCCCGTAGGAACCTTTTTCAGTACATTAGATGCTTTAACCATTTTTCAAATAGTTGTTAACTGTTTTACCCTGCTCCTTGTGTTCGTGAACAACGACTAATATTCCGTGTTTTAAAGGAACCGCAAGCATTTTCTTCTTTTTTCGCAATAAATCTCCCATGATGGCAGCGGTTATGGAAACAGCAGCGCAATGAACCAGCATCGCATCATCATCGTTGGGGGAGGGGCGGCGGGTTTTTTTGCAGCCATACACTGCGCAGGGGAACGACCTGGCGCGGAGGTCATAATCCTCGAAAAAACCGCGCATTTCCTGTCTAAAGTCAAAATCTCCGGCGGTGGCCGCTGCAATGTCACGCATGCCTGTTTTGATGCCCGTGAATTGACGGCGCGCTATCCGCGCGGCGAGCGGACGTTGATCGCGCCGTTCAAACAATTCCAGGCGGCGGACACGGTGGAGTGGTTTGCCGCGCAGGGCGTGAAATTGAAGACCGAAGGTGACGGACGGATGTTTCCCATCACGGATTCTTCACAAACGATTATTGATTGCCTGCTCAACGCCGCACACGAGGCCGGGGTAAAACTGCGGGCCAATTGCGGCGTGGAGAGCGTGAGCAAAAAATCCGACGGCTTTGAGCTGGTCCTTTCCGACGGGGAAAAAATGAGGTGCGATAAATTACTGCTCGCCATCGGCGGCTGCCGTACGCCGGCGCTTGGGCAACTGGCGGTTGCCCTGGGGCACACGCTGGAGGCGCCCGTGCCGTCGCTGTTTACCTTTCATATTGAGACTCCGTGGTTGCGCGGACTGGCTGGAGTCTCGGTCGAGACCGTGGAGGCATCGGTGCCGGGAACACAACTGCGCGAACGCGGGCCGTTGCTGGTAACGCATTGGGGCTTAAGCGGCCCAGCCATCCTGCGCCTCTCCGCCTGGGGCGCGCGCGAATTGCACGGGCTGAATTACCATTTCCCGCTGCATATCAATTGGCTGCCGCATCTCAACGAGGGCGCGATCGCACAGGAATTAAAAAAACGCCGCATCGCGCAGCCGGCCAAGACAATCGTTAACTATCCCGTTGCGCCGCTGCCCGCACGCCTTTGGGAGCAACTTGTCATAGCCGCGGGTATCCCGCGTGACCTGCGACTGTCCTCGCTTTCTGATTCCGCGCGGCACCGGCTTATCCAGCAATTGCTCCGCACGGAATTTTCTGTGACGGGAAAAAGTTTGAACAAGGACGAGTTCGTTACCTGCGGTGGCGTGCGCCTGGCCGAGGTTAATTTTAAAACCATGGAAAGCAGGCTTTGTCCCGGCCTTTTTTTCGCGGGGGAAGTGCTGGACATTGATGGCATCACCGGCGGCTTCAACTTTCAGGCCGCGTGGACGACCGGCTGGCTCGCCGGACGGGCGATGGCTGCTTAGCTTGGTGGCTTCAACCCATATGACGGCCGGTAATCAGGGTATAGAGAATTAAAGCCGCACCGGCCAGCGGCAAGGGGACAAAGGCCAGGCGAATTCGCGGACCTTTAATATAATTGGTTAGGACAGCGCCCAATTGCGCGCCGATGACTCCGCCGGTGTGCATGACCAGGGCGATGAGGATATCGACATTGCCTTTGAGCGCATGCGTCACGGTGCCGTATCCGCCGGAGATGATCACTTCAAAGAGATCCGTCCCCACGGCCAGGTGGGTGGGAATGCCCAACAGATAGACCAACGCCGGCATCCGGATGTATCCCGCGCCGCCGCCAAGGAATCCACTAAACACTCCTCCAATAAAAGCGACCACGAGAATGGCCCACAGGGAGATTCGCTTGATGCCTGATTTGGGCAGCCCAACCATCGGTGCGAGTTCAAGGATGTGAATCCGTTTGGCGAAGCCGGCGAGCGCCGAGACATCGCCCTTGCCGGAGCGTTGCCCGCCAATGGCATTTGATTTAGCCGAACGCTCCCGCTTGCTCAATCGCAACGTCCGCCAGCTTTCCCAAGCCATGAAGACCGCGACCGAAACAAGGACTCCAATGAAAGCAATGGCCACGACGCGATCCACGTTCGCGTGGCGTTTGAAGTATTCGATGGCCTGGGCGCCCAGTTCCACGCCGGGTATCGTCCCGATCATCATGAGGAAGCCCAATTTAAAATCGATGTGGCCCAGTTTGCTGTGCTCGCGCGTCGCGGTAATGGATTTGCCCGTGATATGCGCCAAATCCGTGCCGACGACAAAATTCATGGGAACGCCGAAGAAAAAAAGCGCCGGGCCGGCCAGAAAACTTCCGCCGACGCCGAAAAAACCGCCGAGCATCCCGACAAAAAAGCCCGTCGCCGCCAAAACGACAGGGTTGATGTGCGCTCCAGAGATGGGGAAAAACATGAAATTATTTTTTTTCCCGGGCCGCACCCAATTTTCGCAAGCCGACGATAATGGCATCCAGGAGAATGGCCTGCCCGATGATCAGGGGCAGGACAATGGACGCGTAAATGACCCGATGGGCGTCGAATGTTTGCTTGAGCCAATCCCGCAAAAAGAGCAAAACGAGAAAATAATACGCGACGACAAATCCCGCGTAGATGATGAGTTTAAGCAGAAGGAAAAAAGCAATTTTGATGGGGCGCTGATCTGGCGAACTCCTTTTAGGCATAAAAATAGTCTGTGAATGTAACCCTGCTTGGTGATTTGTCACGAGACAATCGCCTCGGGCGCAGAATTTTCTGTAACGATCGGGCGAAATACGGGAGGGCGAATCAATGATGTCACTATTGGCGCGTTGACTTTTTGAAACGTAAAACACATTTTTGAGGCGTATGGATGTTTTAACCCTTTCGCGCATCCAGTTTGGGCTGACCATCGGCTTTCACTACATTTATCCGCCGCTGAGCATCGGCATCGGCGTCATGCTCGTCATCATGGAGGCGGCCTGGCTCAAGACGGGCAAGGACATCTATCACCAGATGGCGAAGTTCTGGACGGGTGTCTTTGCGCTTACCTTTGCGCTGGGTGTCGCCACGGGTATCGTCATGGAATTTGAGTTTGGCACGAACTGGGCGGCGTACTCGCGCTTCGTCGGCGATATCTTTGGCAGTGCGCTCGCAGCGGAGGGAATCTTCGCGTTTTTCCTGGAGTCGGGTTTCCTCGCCGTGCTGCTTTTTGGCTGGGACAAGGTGAGCCGCAAGGTGCATTTCTTTGCCACGTGCATGGTTTGCCTGGGGGCGCACTTCAGCGCGGTGTGGATTATCGTCGCCAATTCCTTCATGCAAACGCCGCGAGGCTATCACATCGTAGATTCGGGAATGCGTTCGCGCGCGGAAGTGACGGATTTTTGGGCGATGGTTGGCGCGCCATGGGTGTCTGCAACGATTAGAAACCCGTCAACGATAGATCGTTTGTTTCATACGGTGTGCGGTGCCTGGTGCACGGGTGCGTTCCTTGTGGTAAGCGTCAGCGCGTATTATTTGCTCAAGAAGAAACACGAAGATTTCGCGCGACGCTCGTTGCAAATCGGGTTGATCGTCGCGTTGATCGCAACGGTGTTGCAGGCCATCACCGGCGACAGCAGCGCGCGCGGCGTGGCGAAAAATCAGCCGGCCAAGCTCGCGGCCTTTGAGGGCCTTTATAATACCATGTCCAACGCGCCGCTGGTGCTCGTTGGCTACGTGGATAATTCGAATCCGCTGCAACCGCACGCCGTCGGCATCGAGGTGCCCGGCCTTTTAAGTTTCATGACCTACCACGACTTCCACGCCACAGTTACTGGACTGGAGGCGTTCCCGCCGCAGGACCGTCCGCCGGTGGCGCCGTGTTTCCTTTTCTTTCACGGGATGGTGGGAATTGGTTTTACGCTGTTGGCGGTCGCGGTTCTCGGAGTTTTTTATGGCTGGCGGAAAAAGCTGAGCCAAACGCGCTGGCTGCTGTGGATTTTGGTTTTCTCTGTGCTGGGGCCGGAAATCGCCAACCAGCTTGGCTGGTTCGCCGCGGAAGTGGGGCGGCAGCCGTGGATTGTCTATGGCCTGTTGCGCACGCCGGAGGGTTTGTCCAAAGTGGTGGAGGCCAATACCGTGTTGACGTCACTGATTTTGTTCACGTTCATTTATTTCCTTTTGTTCGCGGTCTTCATTTATGTGCTCAACCATAAAATCCAGCACGGCCCGAACCCGGACGACCTCGTACCGCACGGCAAACTGGCCCTGCCGGATACCATCATTCCCAAAAAATGAACCATATAGATTTAAACAGCGTTTGGTTTGTGCTCGTGGGCGTCCTGTTCACCGGGTATGCCATCCTGGACGGTTTTGATTTGGGCATCGGCGCGCTGCATTTGTTTACGTCCAAGGACGAAGAGCGACGCGTGATACTCAACGCCATCGGGCCGGTGTGGGACGGCAATGAAGTCTGGCTCGTCACGGGCGGCGGCGCGCTCTTCGCGGCGTTCCCTGAGGTTTATGCGACGGTTTTTTCCGGCTTTTACCTCGCGTTTGTGTTGTTGCTCTGCGCGCTGATTTTTCGCGGCGTGGCCATTGAATTTCGCAGCAAGCAACCGATGCGTTGGTGGCGGCAAATGTGGGACATCAGCTTTGCCGTGGGCAGTATTTTGTCTTCGCTACTCATCGGCGTGGCCATTGGCAACATGGCCCTGGGCATTCCGCTGGACGCACACGGCGAGTTTGCCGGTACATTCCTGGGACTGCTCACGCCTTATCCGCTGCTGATAGGTGTTACCACGGTAGCGCTCTTCATGATGCACGGGGCGATTTACGGCGTGATGAAAACCGAAGGCGAACTCCACGACAAACTTCGGGGCTGGGCATTGAACGCGATTATCTTCTTTGTCATTTGTGCCGCCATTACGACCATGGTCACCTTGCTTTACGTGCCGCGCATGGCCGAAGCGCTCAAGGAACATCCCTGGCTCTTCAGCATCGCACTCTTAAATATGTTGAGCATTGCCAATATCCCGCGCGAATTTCATCGCGGCAACGACTGGCTCGCGTTCGTTTCCTCATGCGCGACAATGGCAACGTTGATGGCGTTGTTCGGCATTAACCAGTATCCGAATCTCGTGTTTAGCTCGCCCAACCCGGAAAATTCCCTGAACATCATCAACGCCGCCTCATCGCAGAAGACCCTCGGCATCATGCTCATCATTGCTTGCATCGGCGTGCCGGTCGTCCTTACGTACACGGCGTGTATCTACTGGATCTTCCGTGGCAAGGTGAAGATGACGCGGTCGAGTTATTGAACGGCGTCTATTTGGATGATGAGACGGCCGATTGCGTTTTCCGGGCCAGTTGAAGGTGGTCATGAAACGATTGCATTATGAGGCGCGGAAAAGATATACTTATTGGACTCCGCACGGGGCAAATTGAAGATGACGCAGTCGAGTGATTCAGGCTGGCAGAATTTTTAAGGAGCGGTAAACGAAAATGACAAAAAATTAATGTGAAAACTCGGAAGACTATTTTACCATTGTTACAGAAAAGTTAAATGCGTGTAACTTTAATTCCGCGCTCACAAGGTGCCGGGGTCGTCCTCGTTCTGGCCGTTATCTGGTTTGCGCTTTTCTTTGGGTTGGGGAAACTCCCATTGATCCAGCCGGATGAGGGCAGAAATGCGGAGGTGGCCCGTGAGATGAATGGCTCGGGGGCCTGGCTCTCGCCGTCCTACGACGGAATCACTTATCTCGACAAGCCAGCTTTTTATTTCAAAGCCGTCGCGCTTTCCCTGGCGGCGTTTGGCGATAATGAAACGGCGGCCCGCCTGCCTTCGGCGCTGTTTGCCCTGGCCCTGCTGGCAACGGCCTTTGCTTTTTGCCGTCACGCATATGGAACGCGCTGTGCGATGATGTCGGTCATGGTCATTGCCTCCATGCCGCTCTTTGTGATGATGGCCCGAACGGTAATTTTCGATATTGCGCTGGCCTTTTTTGAGTCCGCCGCCATTTTTGCGGGATTTCTGGCGGAGGAAAGGGAAGGCAAATCCCGGCGCAATTGGTATCTGCTGGGCGCGTTGTCGGCCGGATTGGCCACCCTCGTCAAAGGCCCGGTCGGATTTCTCATTCCCGGGCTGGTGCTGTTCGTGTTCAACCGCGTTGAAGGGCGGCGCGGCGTGTGGAAGAGGTTTTTCGCGCCGCTCAACCTGCTCGTTTTTTTTGGTGTCACGCTGCCCTGGTTTATCGGGCTTTCGCTGCAACATCCTGACTTTCCCTATTACGGCCTCATTGAGGAATCGATTCATCGCTTCACGACCGCGTCCTTTCACCGCACGCAACCGTTTTATTTTTATGCGCTGATTGTGGCCGGGTTGTTTTTGCCGTGGAGTTTAATCCTGCCGGAAGCGGGCGTGGCGGCGTGGAAAAATAAAAAAGCCATGTTGTCCGCGGACCGTCTTTGCCTCGTTTGGGCGGTCGCCATTGTGGTTTTCTTCTCGCTTTCGAAGTCAAAATTGCCGGGCTACATTTTGACCGCGACCGTCGCTTGCGGTATTTTGGTCGCAAGGTTTTTTGAGCGCGCAATGGAAAATCCCGGCAGCCGGCCGGCGCGCATTATTTTCCGCGCGGCGACGGCGCTGGGGGTCCTGGGTTTTCTGGCAGCCATCGTTGCCATTGTTTTATCGCCACGCATGCGTTCGCTGGCCGGGCCGTCCGGAATTTCACCTGCCGCCGCGGCGGAATTAGGCCGCCATTTCACCATGTCGATTGTCCTGTTGTTTGTTTTGTCCGTGCTCGTCCTGCTGCTGCGTTTTTGGCGGGATCCCGGTCTGTGCTTTTTTATCTTTGCGATTTCTCCGTTGCTTTTGTTCACCGTGAACTTTGGCACGATTGAAATGGCTTTCAACGCCAAGTCCGCCCGTCAATTATCGGAAACGATTCCCGCGCTGCCGCCCGGAACGACGCTGGTTTTTTTGCAATGTTTTCCCAATGGCCTGCCCTTCTACCTGGAACGCACCGCAACTTTAATCACCAAGGACGGCACCGAATTGGGGAGCAATTATATTTTGTTTCGCCTGGAAAATAGCCCCGCATGGCCGGCCAATCTCGTGCCGCTGACCAATTTCGACCAATATATTTCCCAGAGGAAAAATCCCATCTATCTGTTAACCAGTGAAAATAACCGCCCGGAATTGAATGAAATAGGGATCCGGCCCGGTGATATTCAGGCGCTCAAGCCGCCCTATCTCGGGGTGTTTCTGGCGGCTCCCTAACTATTTAATATGTGTGGAATTTGTGGCATTGTTAATATCGCCGGCGACCGGCAGCCGGAATCCGTCCGTCTGCGGGTCAATGCGATGTTACAAACGCTCTCGCATCGCGGTCCCGACGATGTCGGCCTTCGTGCGTCCGAATCCACGGTGCTGGGCGCGACACGCCTGGCGATTCGCGGCTTCGGTGATGGCCGGCAGCCGATGGTGGATGAGGCGAGCGGGGTCGTGGCGGTCTGCAACGGGGAAATTGATAACCACAAAGAATTGCGCCAATGGCTGGCCGAACGCGGGCGCCAGGTGAAACAAGCCACGGATGTCGCGGTCATTCCCGGAATGTACCTGGAACTGGGCGAAGCGTTTGTGGAAAAATTGATCGGGGCATTCGCCATCGCGGTCTGGGATCCGCGGGAACGGCGGCTTACGTTGGCGCGGGATCGCGCGGGTGAACGGCCGCTGTTTTTTAGCCAAAGTGCCGACAGCACCCTGTTCGCCACAGAAATTGCCTGCCTGGTTACCCAGCACCGATTGCCGGTGGTTTTCGATTGCGCCGCTTTGCGTGAATATCTGCAATTCGGATTGTTCATGGCGCCTAAATCGCCCTTTGCCAACATCCAAAAAGTTCCGCCGGGCGGCATTGTGCAAATTGATGCGAACGGCATCCGGCACTCGGCGTATTGGCGCTGGAAAAATGTCGAAACGCGGAAACAAAGGCCATCGCTCGAGGCGTTTGATAAAATCTTCCGTGACACGATCCGCCGGCAAACGGACGTGGACGTTGACTTCGGCCTCTTTCTGAGCGGCGGCCTGGATTCTTCTTTGGTCTCGGCGGTCACGCGGTCGTTGTATCCCGGACGTGATTTAAAGGCTTATACTTTACGCTTTGGGGAGAAAACTTACGATGAAGGGAATTTTGCCAAAGCCGTTGCCGTTTCACTAAAACTGAACCCGGTTACGGTTTGGGTCACACCCCAGGACCTGCCCGAAACTTTATCATTATTGGTAAAAACGGTGGGCGAACCATTGGCCGACCCGGCATGGCTGCCGATGGCGCTCCTGGCCCGGCGTGCCGCGCAGGATGTGCCGATGACTTTAGTAGGCGAAGGCGCGGATGAAATTTTTGGCGGCTACCCGACTTACACCGGCGCGGGTCTGGCCCGGAAATTTGCCCATTTGCCGGCGTGGATTCGCCACTCTATCCGGGGCGTGGTGGAATCGCTTCCGGTGAGCGAGAAAAAAATGACGGTTTCCTATTTGCTCAAACGCTTCGTGCAGGGCGCGGAACTGGACGGCATGGCCCGGCACCAATTGTGGATGTCCAATATCACCCCGGCCATTTTAAAACGCCTGGGAGTGGCGCCGGTTGATCCATCCGCCGGTAGCGATGAGGAAGGTCTATTGCTCGACCAGGTGCAACGCTGGGATTTTGAAAATTTTCTCGGTGAAGGATTGCTCACGAAAGCCGACCGGGCCAGCATGACTTCCGCGCTGGAATTGCGCGCACCTTTCCTGGACGAATCCGTCATGGCCTTTGCGGCCAGTTTGCCGGCGGACAGCCGCGTACAAAATTTTTCGACAAAAATATTCCTGAAAAATTACGCATTACGTTATCTGCCAAAATCCATTGTCCACCGCCGAAAACGCGGATTGTCCGTGCCGATTGGACATTGGTTGCGCGGGCCGTTGCGCGAGTGGGCGGTGGCCAAGCTCGAAAACAAGCGGCTGGAGCAGATCAGTGTGCGCCCCGGAGTGGCAATGGAATTATTGTCGGAACATTGCCGGAAACAAGCCGATCATGCGCGCACGCTCTGGACGTTGATTGTGATTAGTGAATGGCTCGATTGGGTGGCGGTCGAAACCGAATGCGATGAGACGTTGCTGGACAAAATCAACGCGCCTTTGCGAATCATCGCCCAGTGAAAATTATAAAAATCCGAACGGCCATCGTTATTTACTTGCGTCCTAATTACTTTTAAATTGGGAAATCCGATGGCGATAAACTCTGGAAGCGATGACGGGCAACGGCCGCGGCCCCGGCGGTTGCGCCCAATGTATTTGTTCGCCTTCACGTTCGTTTTTGGGCTCGGCGCGGGCATGTTGTTCGACCGCTGGTCGCTCATGGCCTTTGTCCCTTCGGATGCGGTGGCCAATTTCCGCCTGATTGCCGAGGCCTGGAACACGATCGAGCACTACTACGTGGACCGCGCGGCCCTCGACCCGCAAAAACTTACCTACGGCGCGATTGCCGGGATGGTAGATGCGCTGGGCGACAACGGCCACAGCGTTTTTTTGACGCCCAACCTGGTCAAACAGCTTGATTCGACGGAGAAGGGGGAATTAAAGGGCGTCGGCGTGCAGATAAAAATCAAAGACAAGCAGATGTTCATTGTCGCGCCGATTGACGGTTCGCCTGCGCAGCGCGCCGGCTTGCGCAGCGGCGAGATTATCCTGAGCGTGGATGGCCGGGACATCGCCGGGATGTCGCCGGGCGAGGCAGTACAGATGATTTCCGGGAAAGTGGGCACGCCGGTGGAACTGGGAATTTTGGATCCCAAAACCCGCAAAGTCCGCGACGTCACCATCGTGCGCGCGGAAATAAAATTGCATGACGTCGCGTGGGTACAATTACCGGGGACCGACCTTGCCTACGTGCGCCTGGCGGGTTTTGACGAAAATGTCTCGAAAGATTTGCGCGCGGCCCTGCAACAAATCCAGCAGCAGCACATGAAAGGATTGATCCTGGACATGCGCGATAATCCGGGCGGCGTGTTGGATGAAGCAGTCGCGGTGGCCAGCCAATTCCTCTCGAGCGGCAATGTATTGCTGGTCAAAGACGCGAACGGCCAAATCAAGCCGGTGCCCGTGCAACCGGGCGGCCTGGCGACGAATATTCCGATGGTGGTGCTGATCAATAACGGCTCGGCCAGCGCGGCGGAAATCGTGGCCGGCGCATTGGGCGTTCCGCATCGGGCTGCGTTAATTGGCGATACGACCTTTGGCACCGGCACCGTACTGAACGAGTTTGGGCTTCCCGGCGGCTCGGCGATGCTGCTGGCAGTGCAGGAATGGCTCACGCCGGACGGTCAATCGTTTTGGCATAAAGGAATCCCGCCGCAGATTGCCGTGGACCTGCCGCAAGGCGCCAGCCGCGTGGAGATCGGTGACCTTAGAGAAATGAGCGCTGACGAACTGCAAGACTCGGACGACAAACAATTGCTGAAGGCGATCCAAGTGGTGCAACAAGAAATCAATGGTAATAATGCCGGTGTGGGGCAACAATAGTTGTATGGGTGACTATGACATCAACGATTTTACCTTTGATGCGTTGTGCGGGAATTTCAAAAGCCCAAAGATCGATACATTAGCTTATCTCGTTGGCTTGGTGGACTTGGAAATACATGTCATGGCAGATCCCAAAAAAGCCAAGCATGTTCTTTATGTACTTTCTGAAGCAGAAGAACAAATTGAAGACGCTGATAATTTGCTGGGATGGCAAGCAGAAGTTCATCCAAAAAACTATTTCCCGCAAACACCGATGATGCTGGTGAAAAATTGGTCGCCGATTGTCGCCGTGATTGAGAAAGGATTTAAGCCTGAATCACTGAAATGGTGTTCAGCGGGACCAAGTAATATTGCGTCTGGAATCTGGAAACCAAGGATTTGCGAGGGCGCAAAGAAAATTTCAGACTGCCAAACGGACGAAGAGCTGTTTTGGGGGATAATGAATGAAGTCTTCAAACGCGCTATAGATCGAAACCTTCTGGTAAATATCATCGCTACCATTGGCTGGAGTTATGATCATCAAGGTGTTGGGGCGCTGGCCGTTTGGGATGCGAAAGAAATCGCAAAAGCAGATCGCGTGATTTGGCAGCGGACTATTAAAGGTTAAGCCAACTTAAACGGAGCCGCCCGCGGCGCTCCGCAGCACGTCGAACATGCTTTTGGCTTTGTCAGTGCTGACCGGTTCTTTGCTCACGGTTGGGTCTTCAACGAGGTCGGCCGGCAATTCCTTGAGGAAGCGGGAAGGATGGCAGGGCATGAGTTGGCCATATTTTTTCCGGCCCGCACAGTGACTGATGACCAGCCCCTGCATGGCGCGCGTCACGGCCACATAAAATAAGCGCCGTTCCTCATCCAGTGTACCTTCCACAGTAGAACGCGAATGTGGCAATAGCCCTTCCTCCAACCCCACGATATACACACGTGGAAATTCAAGGCCTTTGCAACTGTGCATGGTGATGAGCGTGACGGCGTCGCCGGCATTTTCTTTTTCCTCGAGGCGCTCGGCGTCGAGCGTGATGTCTTCAAGGAACGTTTGCAGCCGGTCAGCCGGTGACATCGTCGGCTGGCCGAAATTATCCAGTGTGGCAATCAGTTCGCGCAAGTTGCGAATGCGGTTTTCCCCCGCTTCGGGATCTTTTTCACTCCGGCGCAACTCATTGAAATAGCCAATCTCGTCCAAAAACTTATTGCCCCAGTCCTGCAGCCGCAGGGTATGGTCGTGATGGAGCAGGGCGCCTGTGCGTTCAATGAACTCGACGAACCGCTCGATACTCTCGCGCGTTTTCGTTTGGAATTCCGTCTGCACGAGAGGATTTTTCATCGCGGTGAACACTGAACCTTTCCGTTCATGGCTCGCGGCGAGCAATCGTTCCATGGTGACATCGCTTAGGCCGCGCGCGGGCACATTGGCGATGCGCAGCAGGCTGATGTCGTCGTGCGGATGAAGGAACATCTTGATGTAGGCGATGAAGTCCTTCACTTCGCGACGGTCAAAAAAGCTTTGGCCGCCAATCAAATGGTAGCGCACGCCCCCTTGCCGGAGGGCGGTTTCGAGCGGACGCGATTGCATGTTGGTACGGAACAAAATGGCGTTGTCCGACCACGGCGTGCGTTGCGCCAGCCGCGCGAATTGGATCTGCTCGACGATATTGCGCGCTTCATCTTCGTCGTTGTTGTAAGCGCGCAGGAAAATTTTATCGCCCTGACCTTTGCTTGACCAAAGCTGTTTGGGGCGCCGTCGCGGGTTGTTCTTAATGATGGCGTTGGCGGCGTTGAGAATCGTATTGGTAGAACGGTAGTTTTGCTCGAGCTTGACGACTTTGACTTCAGGAAAATGCTTTTCAAGGTCGAGCAGGTTGCCAATCTCCGCGCCACGCCAGCCGTAAATGCTCTGGTCGTCATCACCGACGACACAAAAGTTCCGGTGCTGGGCGGCCAGCGCGTTGATGAGCTGGAATTGCGAAGCGTTGGTGTCCTGGTATTCGTCCGCCATGACGTAGCGATATTTGGCGCGGCAACTTTCCAGCACATCGGGATGCTCGGTGAAGAGCCGGAGCGTAAGCAAAATCAAATCGTCGAAATCCACGGCATTGCAGGCGTGGAGGGCGGTTTCGTAACGTGACCGAATATGCTGCGCGAGGGCGCGAACGCTTTCATCGGCGAAGGCGGCGGCTTTTTCGCCGCCATTCTTAAACCGGCTGAGCAGGCTCAATACTGCCGCGGGATCAGTCTTCTCTCCTTTCGCCGAAATTTGCGCGAGAATTTTTTTGACCGCGCTCAATTGTTCCGATTCGTCGTAGATGACGAAATTCTTTTTGTAGCCGAGGCGATCGATGAACTGGCGCAGGATGCGGACGCACAGCGAGTGGAAGGTGCAAATGGTCGGGCGCGAATCCCGGGCGTCGCGGGCATCGGTTTTAGGTTTGCGCGGCGCGGGAATCAGTTTGCTGATGCGCTCCTGCATCTCGCGGGCGGCCTTGTTGGTGAAGGTAACGGCGAGGACGTTCCCGGGCGCAACGCCTTTGGCAATCAGGTGCGCGATGCGATAGGTGATGACGCGCGTCTTGCCGGTGCCGGCGCCGGCTAAAATTAATACGGGACCGTTGAGGGTCTCGACGGCCTGGCGCTGCTGCGGATTGAGTGAATCCAAATTCAACACGGGCGCGGAGTTTAATTTCTGTGGCGTGCCTAGAGCAATGTTATATCGCCCACTTTTTAAAAAATTGCGAAAGTTTCTTCTGTTCATTAGGCATGAAAATTTGATAAAGGATTTGTAATGAAACGCACCACCATTGGCATTTTGCTTGCGACGGTTTCGATTTTTATTTCGTTCAACCATGCCGCGGTGGCGCAGGGGGCCCCGGGAGCGGGCGCCATTTCCGACGATCAAATTCACAACATCGTGGACCGCGTTGCCAAGCACCAGATTCATACGCTGGCAGATGGCGATTATCCCGCCGTCACCAACCTGGCCGAAGCGAAGGCAGCCAAAGCGCCCGAAGGCATTATGTGGGATTATCCGTGGGGGGTGGCGCTTTATGGAATGGAAATGGAATCCCAGTTGTTCAAGGATGAAGATTCGGCGCAATTCGTCACGCAGCACAACCTGATTTGCGCGCGTTATTACCATTGGCTGGCCGGACTGGAAAAACAATTCGGAGCGGAGGGAAAAGCTTTTGGAGAGGACAAGAGCACAAAAATCTGGGGCCTCATCACGCTCGGCAAACTGGACAATTGCGGCGCGATGGGAAATGAAATGCTCGAGGACATGATGCTGCATCCCAAATCCGTTACGCGCGAGGAAAAGGCCGTGGTGGCGCGGATTGCCGATTGGGTGGTCAACCAGCAGGACCGCATGCCGGACGGCACGCTTTGGAGGTCAAATGTGCAGGGGGGAACGGTCTGGCCGGATGATCTTTACATGGGCGGCGTTTTCCTGGTGCGCTGGGGCATTTATAACCATAAACAAAAGTTCATTGACGATGCGGCGCAGCAGATTATCCACCAGGCGGCACTCGAACAGGATGCCGACGGCCTGTGGTTTCACGGTTATTATGTCGGCCAGAAGATGCACGCGCCGTATAAATGGGGACGCGGCAACGGCTGGGTAATGGTGACCCTTGTGGAAACCTTGACCGCGATGGATGACAAGGACCCGTTGCGGCCGCAATTGCTGGCGATTTTACGCAAACAGATTGACGGGCTGAAAAAGGTCCAGGGCACCAATGGCATGTGGCGGCAGATCCTGGACCGGCAGGATATCTGGGACGAAACCAGTTGCACGGCGATGTTTGCCTACGGCATCGCGCGCGCGGTGAATCGCGGTTGGATTGACCCCGACAACATGGCGGTGGCGCGCAAGGCGTTTGCCGGCATCGCCCATCATGTTACGGTTGATGGCGCTGTCATGGGCACCTGCCAGGGCACGAGCATGAGCACGAATTTCGTTTTTTACGTGGAACGGCAGCGCCCAGACGATGATCCGCATGGCCGTGGCCCGGTGATGCTGGCGGGAACGGAAATTTTAGTCGGCAGCCATTGAAAGATGACGAAGTAAAAATTGAAACAACCCCTTTACACGAATTTGGAACGGCATTAATGTCACTTTATGGCTGCTGAATACGACGCCACGGAATTTATTGATACTGATTTTCAGGCGCACAAGTCGCCCACGGTCACGGGAGACTCGCTCCGCGCGCCCACGCGCGAAGATGTGGACCGCAAAGTGGTCGAGGCGCAGCAAAAACTCGCCGAGCTCAAACGCGCGCAGGAGGAATTGGAACGGGAACGTTCTACGCTGGAGGAATTGCGCCGACGGCAGGTGGAACTTCAAAAAGGCCGGCAGGAGATCATCCATAACTTGACGCGCGGCCTGGGCCTGCTCGAGGAAGCCAGCTTTAACGCCCGCCGGGAGTCCGAGCAAATGAACAAGACCATTGCGGATTTTCGCGATGCCCTCACGAAAGTCGAGGGCATCCATGACGAGGCCTGGACGAAGGAGAATTTCAATGTGGAACTGACGCGCGCGCTGACGGCGGTCGAAAACGCGCGGATGGAATGGAACTCGGCGCGGTTGAAAGTTCCAATGCTGGACGGCGAAAATGCCAGAAAGCCCGAGACCCAGGCGGCCCCGCCGCCCCCGGCGATGGCGCTGGCGGACGTGAGTTTTGGCCAGCTTTGCAAATTCGGCCTGGCCTTGACCTGGCCGCTGTTGATTGTGGCGCTCGGCGCACTGGGCGTATTTATCGCCATTTTATTGCGGCATTAGAGGAGGTTTATGGCGGCGGCCAAAAACAAGAAATCCAGTCAGCCAGATCCCATTTCCGAACGCGAGCGCGCCCTCAACGACCAAATCAACTCGCTCCAGGCCGAAATCAAAAAGCTGGATTCCCAGATCCAAAAGACGCCCACGCCAAAGCTTCGGTCTACGACCATCCCGCGCGGCGCCACTGTTTCGCGAAAAGCTGAACCGGAACCGGCCAAGCCTGCGGCGAACGAACCGGCTTTTGAAGAAATCAAATCAATAAAGCCGCATACGGAAATTGAATCACTGGACCATTTCAACGAACTGGGCGTGCGGAAGTATGATTTGCCGGCCATGTTGCAGCGCATCAAGGACCAGTTCCGCCGGCCCACGACGAACAATCCGCGCCTGGTGAATTATCTGGCCGCGGGGGGCGTCCATGGCCTGCGCCCGTTGCGTTACGAAAAGCGCGTCGCTCGAAACCGCCTGGTGGTGCTTTCCGCCGTGTTGTTTTTTCTGCTGCTGGGAATCATTTTATTTTTTGCGCGAAACTATTATTGAGTTAAACTTGGAAAATATGAGTTCCAGATTTTCCATTGCTACGCCCCTCGGAAATTTTATCGCTGAATATTCTGAAAACGGTTTGGCCGGCCTGAGTTTTCCTGACCGGAAGCCGGATTCGCCGGATCATGAAACTGGCGAACCAAAAATTTCCCCCAAAGTCCGCGATTGGCATCGTATTACCAAAACCGCGTTGAAGAACATGCTCGACGGGCATGAACCCAAAGAACTTCCGCCGCTGGACCTGCAGGGGACTGAATTTCAAAAGAACGTCTGGCGCGCGATGCTGAAGATTCCCTACGGCAAAACCAAAAGCTATGGAGAGGTGGCGAAGGCGGTTGGCAAACCTAAGGCGGTTCGTGCCGTGGGCGGCGCGTGTGGCGCAAATTCCATTCCGGTTTTAGTGCCTTGCCACCGCGTGCTGGCCGCGAACAATAAAATCGGCGGTTTTGGAAGCGGCCTGGGCTGGAAATGCAAGCTGCTCGAAATCGAAGGAGTTAGCTTTGCGGACAGCCGGGTCAGACAACCACGCCGCTTTTCGGCAGGACGTTCATAATAAAGCGTCCCTGCTTTAAGCCTAATTTTAGCTTCGCGCCGAAAGCCCGCGACAGGATTTTAGTCGTCAGCACTTCTGATTTTTTTCCGGACATGAGGACTTTTCCTCTCTTTAAAATCAATGCGCGTGAAAAAACGGGCATGATTTCTTCCACGTGATGGGTCACCAGCACCAGGGTAGGTGCATTGCGGCCTTTGCCGAGCCGGTGGAGGAATTGAAGAAAATGCTCGCGCGCGACAGGGTCGAGGCCTGCACACGGCTCGTCCAAAATCAATACCTGTGGGCTGGCCATGAGCGCGCGGCCAATGAGAATGCGCTGCCGCTCGCCCTGGGAGAGCACGCGCCAGGGACGTTCCGCCAGATAACTGCATTCAATTTGCCGCAGGATGCGCAGGGCGCGATTTTTATCCGCTCGGGAAAGCCGCCCCCAAAAATCAATCATCGCAAATTTCCCACTGGCGATCGTTTCCAGTGCGGGTTCATCGTCCGACATCATCTGCCGCACCGACGAGCTGACGATGCCGATTTTCTTGCGCAGTTCGCGCCAGTCTGAGCGGCCGTATTTCTTTCCCAGCAAAACGATTTCCCCGGCAGTGGGCATGAGATAACCGGTAAGGGCGCTCAGAAGCGAGGTTTTGCCCGAACCATTCGCGCCAAGGATGGCCCAATGCTGGCCTGGCTCGACGCGCCAGTTGACGCCGTCGAGGATCGTCACGCCGCCGCGCTGGATGCTCAGGTTGGAAATTTCTAAAACCGGTTTCATTTAAATTCTAAAAATTCTGCCGTAACGAGGAACAAAAGACATAAAATTTTGCTCTCATATTTACACGCTGGCGTTTTAACCAAAACTTGTTTATCAATTGGCCATTATGAAAAATTTGCTTTCACTATTAACTGTTTTATTGTGCGCAATGAATTTGCGGGGAGCGATTCACACTGAACTCGTTGACTATAAGCAGGGCGATACGACCCTCGAGGGCTATTTGGCGTACGATGATTCCATTTCCGGCAAACGCCCGGGCGTGCTTATCGTCCATCAATGGATGGGCCTTACCGACTATGAAAAAATGCGCGCGAATATGCTGGCGCAGATGGGTTACGTGGCTTTTTGCGCGGACATTTACGGCAAGGGCATTCGGCCGACGACGCCCCAGGACGCCGGCGCGCAGGCGGGAAAATACAAAGGCGACCGGCAACTGCTTCGCGAGCGCGTCAACGCCGCCCTGGACGAGTTAAAAAGCAATAAACTGGTGGACTCAAGCCACGTCGCGGCCATTGGCTATTGTTTTGGCGGGACAACGGTCATTGAACTGGCCCGCAGCGGTGCGGATCTGAACGGCGTTGTGAGTTTTCATGGCGGCCTGGATTCTCCGACGCCGGCGGACGGAAAAAACATCAAATGTAAGGTTTTGGTCCTGGCGGGCGCGAATGATCCCTTCCAGAAACCGGACGATTTGGCCGCATTTGAAAAAGAAATGCGCGATTCCGGCGTGGACTGGCAGATGACCTCCTACGGCGGCGCGGTGCACGCCTTCACCCAGCCGGATGTGGACAAGCTCGGTATGTCGGGCGCGAAGTATAATGAGAAGGCCGACAAACGGTCCTGGCAGGCGATGAAAGATTTCTTCGCAGAAATTTTCTGATAATATAACGCGGATGCGAATCACCGGGGGAAATGCGGCACGGCGGATTTTGAAGGTCCCGAAAGGATTGGACGTTCGTCCCACACCGGATCTGGTCAAACAGGCGGTTTTCAACTCGCTGGGGGAGCGTGTGGTGGGCGCGAAGGTGCTGGAATTGTTCGCCGGCAGCGGCGCGTTAAGCCTGGAATGTTTGAGCCGCGGCGCGACATCGGCATTGTGCATCGAGAAATCGCAGAAGCACACGGCCTTCATCCAGCATAATGCGGAAGCGTTGCCGAACGCGAATTTGCAGGCCCGTACCCAGGACGTTTTTACCGCGACCACGCAACTCGCCGCGAATGGGGCGCAATTCGATTTGATCCTGGCCGACCCGCCTTACGGGGAGAAGAATGTCGGACGGCGTTCCACTTCATTTGCACAACGACTGCTCGACGATGAAAACCTGCCCAAGCTGCTGGTGCCAGGCGGAAGGTTTGTTTTAGGCCACACGAAACGCGATATGCTGGAAATTCCGGCAAAATGGCATGAGGTAAAAATGCTCAAACATGGTGATACCTTGATGCGGTTTTTTGAGACGATGTAATTGTGGCAACAGCGGGCTACTTTGAAACCTGAAATCGCCTTGAATCCGGTGACTTATTAGACAGCACGTCAATAATATTCATAAATATCAACGTCAATCTTCCGATAGCGCCAATATCGCAGGGGTGTTGTGGAACGCAGCCGTTGTGGATAATCAGTAACACCACGCTCGCACACCACATCTAAGCCAAGTGCAGGCTCATCATGTCCGCCTGTCGAATGTGCTCCAAATATATAAATACTGACGGCGGCGTTGCTGCCATACCATTTGGCGTTCTCGGACCCAAACTGTCTCAAAAGACTTGTTGAATAAAATTCAACTTCCTTCGGCTTCAGCGCGGCAATGGCTGCAGGCAGGGAATTGGTGTCGCCACGCCACCATCTAAACCCATAGGGGGCATCCTTGTATTTCTCTGCTAACGAATCACAATCTCGTTTCAATGCCACCCAACCGCCGGAAGATTGAACTCGCTGGAAGACTTCCTGCCGTTGAACATGGCGTTCCCACCAATCTGGCGGATATCCGAACAGAAAAAACTTTAGAAAAAAATAAGCAGCGATCGATGCCAGAAATATCAAGGCAAACGGCCAACCCCCAAAAAGTTTATGCGGGTTGGAATTTTCCATGTGGGTTATGCTCCTAACAGCTGATGAGCGACGGGTTGTGCAACCTGTAATTGTTCATGCTTTTCCTTACAAATAACTCAATTCGGTTGCGCCTATGTCAATCATGCAAGTTTCGTCATGACTCACTCACGTCTTCCACCGCCTCACGAATCGTTTTCTTAAATTTTTCCACGCCTTCATCGAAGGCGGCGGAGATGGGTAGCACGGAGACTTTCTTAATTTTCTTTTTGAAGTCCTTGAGATTTTTTTCGGCGACGGCTTCGTCCATTTTGTTGGCAACAACCAGGCGCGGTTTTTCGAGCAGGGCGGGGTCGTAAAGTTCCAGTTCCTTGAGCAATTGTTTGTAATCGTCCCATGGATTGCGGGCGTCCGTGCCGGCCATGTCGAGCAGCAGCACGAGGATTTTACAACGCTGGATGTGGCGGAGAAATTCGTGGCCCAGGCCGACGTTCATGTGCGCGCCTTCAATCAATCCGGGCACGTCGCAAACGGTCAGCCGGTGCCAATCTTCGTATTCCACGATGCCGATTTGTGGGTGCAGCGTCGTGAAAGGGTAGGGGGCGACTTTCGGGCGCGCTTTGGAAATAGCCGTGAGCAGGGTGGATTTGCCGGCGTTGGGATAACCAACCAGGCCGACTTCCGCCATGATGCGCAGCTCGAAAAGATAATTTCCTTCGCCGCCGGGTTCGCCCGGTTGCGCGAAGCGGGGCGTTTGCCGTGCGGCGGTGGCGAAATTGCGGTTGCCTAGGCCGCCGCGACCGCCCTTGCATAGAACAAATTCCTGCCCGTGTTGCGTGAGATCGGCGACCAGTTCCGTTTTTTCTGGGTCGTTGGTCGAAGAGCCTTCGGCGTTTTCCTTGCTCAAATCAAATTCCTGCGCAATCGCTCCGCCAGAACTGCGGATGAGAGGCCGGCTGCCACTGCTGGTTTTGAAGATCTTTTTATCATCGGCATCCTGTTCCTCTTCCTCGTCCTCATCTTCAATTTTACCAGTCGGTAAATTGGGGTCCACGGATTTCCAGACGAGCGTGCCGCAAGGAACTTTGATGACCAAATCCTTCCCCGCATGGCCGTCCATGCCTTTGCCCATGCCGGCATCGCCGTCCTTTGCGATGAGACGCGGCTGGTAATATTGCGCGATGAGATTGTTAAGGTCGTGGTCGGCCTGCAAAATGACGCTGCCGCCGCGTCCGCCATTGCCGCCGCTGGGGCCGCCCTTGGTGATATAAGCTTCGCGATGGAATGCGACGCAGCCTTTGCCGCCGTGTCCCGCACGCGCGTAGATTTTTATCTCATCAATGAACATGCAAAGAGTTTGTAAACGATACTCGAAGCCAATAAAAAAGGCGAGGCCCTGGCCTCGCCGGTAAATTTTGTTTTCGAGCCTTTAATTCGTCGTCGCGGCTTCCGGCACCACGTTGACGCGGCGGCTGTTTTTATCGAACAGGATTTTGCCGTCCTTGAGGGCGAACAGGGTCCAATCGCTGCCGATGCCGACGTTCTTGCCGGCGACAAATTTGCTGCCGCGCTGGCGGATGATGATGCTGCCGGCGGTGACAAATTCTCCGCCAAATGCCTTCACGCCAAGCCGTTTGCTGATGCTGTCGCGCCCGTTGCGAACGCTGCCTTGACCTTTTTTATGTGCCATAAAGTCTAAAAATGAGGGTGAGGGGTGTTAAAGCTTGATCTCTTTGATCTTGATGACGGTCAGCTCCTGGCGGTGACCGATGGATTTATGATAGCCCTTGCGGCGTTTCATCTTGAAGGTGAGTTTTTTCTCGCCGCGCTTGTGGCCTACGACATCTGCAATGATGGTCGCCCCGGAAACGGTCGGGCCGCCGATGGAGATTTTATCGCCGCCGCCGACCATCAGGACGCGGTCAAAGGTGAAAGGTTTGCCCGCCTCGACATCAAGGCGTTCGATTTCCAGTGTATCGCCTGCGACCACACGATATTGTTTGCTGCCTGTTTCAAGAACTGCGTACATAAAATTTCCCGCAAAGGGTCGCACATTAAACCATATTTTCAGGGGCTGTCAACGCCTCTTTTTGAAAAAAACGAAGAGAAACTCAGACTTCAATGGTCCTGACCGGCAGGTTCAATTGCCCAATAGGCTCGCTATAATAGTGCAACCAGGCGGTATTTTCGCCTGGTTTGACCTGAAAAATGATTCTTAGGCGCTGTTCACCGGGGTATTTGCCCGGGTCATCGGGGCCAAAAGCCGATCCGTTCCAGATTTCGACCGAATGCACCGAGCCGATGTCTTTTTCCTCCAAATCAGCCAGGCTCTTGATTTTATCGGAGGTCAATATCAGTTCAGACGGCTCCCAGAACGTAAAAGAATTGTTTACCTTCGTTTTGGGCGTGATGGTGACATCCAGCTCGACATAATCCTTGGGATCTTCCGTTTTGACTACTTTCCCAACGGGTTGTGCTTCTGCGACTGCCATCGCTTCTTTTTGTTCACCGTCTTCGCTCTCTTCGTCTGTGCCATCTATTTCCCGTTCCTGTTCCGCCGGCTTTGGGACGGACTTGATGGAATGAACGCTCATCGTTGCGCCCCGCAACGCGCGCGCTTTCCTTGTAAACAGGGAGAGGGCGAAGTTTTTAAACAGGCTTTTGATGAAAAATATGGCGACCCAAAGAAAAACGAGAATGATAAACGGAAAGGCAATCAACCCGCGCCAGCCCCAAAAATGAAACAGCCCAACCGCCAGCACTCCCACGGCGACAAACATCCCGACAATGACCAACAGGATTAGCCGAAGCATAGAAATTGGGTTACGCGCCTACGATTTCACCCGGCCAAAGGAGGGTCAAGTGAAAATTATGCGCCTCTTTTTCCTTTTTAATTTTTCCGGCTTAATTTTTAATTATCCCATGCGCATTCTCGCCCTTGATCCTGGAACGAAACGCATCGGCGTGGCGGTGAGCGATGAGACCAAAACCATCGCCCAACCGCTGGAATGGATTCCCGCCGAACCATTTGCCGACTTCCTGAAGCGGCTGAACCAGGTGCTGATGGAAAAGGAAATTGACCTCGTGCTCATCGGTTTGCCGCGCAACATGAACGGCAGCTACGGCCCGGCGGCGCAAAAGGCCGAGGCATTCGCGGCGGTGTTGCGGACGGCCATCACCATCCCGATTAAGATGCGTGATGAACGGCTGACCACCTTGCAGGCGAACAAAATGATGATCCAGGGCAAAGTCCGCCGCGACAAACGCAAAGAAAAAGTGGACCAAATGGCCGCGGCGCTGTTATTGCAAAGTTATTTGGACGCCGGGACGCAATGAAATTCAAGCTCGTCATTGCCTACGACGGCGCGAATTACGAAGGCTGGCAGACGCAAAAAATCGGGACGGGCGTCCAGCAAATCATCGAGGACGCGTTGGCAAAACTGTTTCCGCGCAAGCCGGTGCTGCATGGTTCCAGCCGCACAGACACAGGCGTTCACGCGCTCGGCATGGCCGCGCATTTCGAAATCCCGCCGGACGAGTTCAAAATGCCCCTGCGTAAACTCCGGCTGGCGATCAATGCCTGGCTGCCGGAGGACATTCGTGTGATGTCGGCGGGGCGCGCGCCGGAAAAGTTTCACGCCCGGTTTGATGCCAAGGGAAAGCAGTATCGTTATTTCATCTGGAACCACGTAGCCATGAATCCGCTGCTGCGCCGGACGGCCTGGCATGTCCCGGTAAAGCTGGACCTCAAACGCGTCAAAACCGCCGCGAAATTATTTGTCGGCAAACACGACTTCCAATCCTTCGCGGCGAATTCCGGTAACAAAAAGAAAACTACTGTGCGCACGGTCACGCGTTGCGACGTGCAAAAGTCAGGTTCTAAGTTCACTGTCATTATCGAGGGTGACGGTTTCCTCTACAAAATGTGCCGGGGGATTGCGGGAACGATTGTGCAGTCCGGCATGGGAAAATTTCCGCCGGAACAAATCAAACACATGCTTACGCAAAAAGACCGCCGTGTGGCGGGCATGACCGCGCCGGCACACGGGCTGGTGCTTTGGAAAGTATTTTATCCCCGCGCCAAATGAATGTCGTCCTCGTCGAACCCGAGATTCCTCCGAACACGGGCAACGTGGCGCGGTTGTGCGCAGCCACCAAATCCACGTTGCATCTCGTCGAGCCATTTGGCTTCAAGCTGGATGACACCCAGCTTAAACGCGCGGGCATGGATTATTGGCAGCACGTCGAATGGCATCGCTGGGCGAACTGGAAAGCATTTGAAACGCAGCTTTCCGCGAATGCGCGGTTGTGGTTCGTCGAGTCCGGTGGCACGAAAATTTACAGCGAGGCGAAATTTTCCACGAACGACTATCTGGTTTTCGGGCGCGAAACCGCCGGCCTCCCGAAATCGCTTTTGGAAAAGCACCGCGAACATTGGCTGCGGATTCCGATGTTCAATGAGCAGTCCCGTTCTTTGAACCTGTCCAATTGTGTCGCCCTGGTTTTGTTTGAAGCATTGCGGCAGCAGGGTTTTCAGGGCGAGATTGGTTGAACGGCAGGTCCACTTCCGGCTTTCTTTATGCGAAAGAAGCGTTAGTATGAGGGCAGTTGGGCGCTTGGCGCAGCGGCTAGCGCGTCTCGTTTACACCGAGTAGGTCGGGGGTTCGAATCCCTCAGCGCCCACCATTTTCCCTCCTTGCCGATTCTACGAAACCATTCGCGTTGTCTTTAAGAAACATAAAAAAAGAAAACAAGCCGAAGCCAATGTGCCGGGTAAGTAGGCGTTGAACGGAGGGTCTGCTCATCGTGGAATAGGCCTGTGCTTCGGCTTGTTGAGTTGTGGTAGGCAGAGGCAGACCGGGTACTTGCTGACAAATCCTGCACTTCTATTTGCGGAACCGGGAGGGACGAGGCCCGGAGATATCGGATCTCGAACTTTAAGATGCCTGGCGGCGAAGACGGGCAACGCGAAATCTTCGAGAGCGAAAATATCGATCGTAATCGCCCGCCTTAAACTCCCATGAAACATCTCCTTTCTCACGCCTCCATCATAGCGCAGGCACGAGATTTTTAAATTCCACGACTGGGTTAACTTTGAGTAACCCTTTCGGGTTTCACCCGAAAGGGTTAGGGGAAGCTATTTGCGCCGCCGCAACCACAACACCGCGCCGCCCAGGCCTGCCAGCGCCACAGCGCCTGGCTCCGGCACGGGCAGGCTGACGCCCTGGAAGGCCAATCCAATGTTTTCCACCCCGAATTCGGGCGATCCGGAGAAAAAAGTGCTGCGCGTTCCATCCGGCGCGTATTCGTAGATGTCGCCGGCACCGGCCGCCACGACAAACAGGTTGCCTGCGCTGTTGAAGGCCAGGCCAAAGGGACCGTCCACCCCGGTGGCAAAAGTGCTTCGCACTCCGCCGGGAGTGTATTCATAGATGTCATCGGCGCCTTGCGACCCCACAAACAGATCGCCCGCGCTATTGAAGGCCAGTCCGTAAGGATTCATGACCCCGGTGGCAAACGTGCTTTTTACTCCGCCCGGAGTGATTTCGGTAATTTCGGCACCGATTCGATCCGTCACAAACAAATTACCCGAACTGTTAAAAGCCAGTTGCGAAGGGCGGGTCAACCCGGTGGCAAAGGTGCTTCGCACTCCGGCCGGCGTATATTCATAGATGTCGCCGGCAGTGGTATCCGCCACAAAGAGGTCGCCGGCGCTGTCAAAGGCCAGTCCCGTAGGAAATTCCAACCCGGAGGCAAAGACGCTGGTCCCGCTCGTGGTGAATTTATCGATGAAGTAGGCGCCATTGACCTCGACCGAGGCAAACAGATTGCCCGAACTGTCAAAGGCCAGGTCATGGGCTTCCTGCAACAACGGGGTGACCAAAGCGCTTCGCACGCCGCCGGGAGTGTATTGATAGATGGCGCCGGTGCCATCATCCGCCTCAAACAGGTTCTGCGCCCGGGCGCTGGAGGCAATGAACAGGACGGCGCAGACTGCTGGCCCGAAGGAATAACTCACGGCCCGAAAATTCGTTTTCATGGCGTCAGTAGGGGGTTAACTCGCGAAAATCTTAGCAACTTATTCTCATCTGTCAAGACATTTATGCTGACCATCGGTCGGAAGGGGACATAGAAAAGCGTTATCGTTAATAATGGTTTTTTGATGGAAATGTATGTTGCCGGTTCCAGCTTCAAACGCGCTCGTCCCGGCCACGCGTGGCTCTCGCCTCGGGACTCGCATGTCCCGCTTTGCGGGAGTCGAGGGCGGGGCACTCTTGGGATTGATACCCGGGGTGGTCGCGCTTCCACCTTCGCTCAAGCTACGGTGGGCGAGTCGCGCTCGACCCCGGGCTAATATCCTGAACCCCGTTGGGGTTCTCAATTAGGCTCGACTAAGTTTCGCCCCAGCACTTAGAGGGGTTTCACTCGCCTTTTGAAGAAAACTGTCCTTCTTTGTTTTTGAAAAGCAGGTTGAAGGTGGTGAGCGAGCCGTAACAGCGGGTGACGTATTGCTGCATCTCCACTTTATCGGCATCGGTCAAAACGGTATGGGCGTTTACTTTCTGTTCCAGCACGCGCAATTGGTTTCGGATGCCGACGATTTTATGAAACAGAATTTCCAGTGGAATTTCTTTGGTCTGCAATGACGGATCGGACGGGCGCAAAATCATGGTGCCTTTCTGCCAGCGCGTGCCGAGTTCCGTAACGACGTCATCGGCTTTTTCGAGGCCGAGGCGTTCGATGATCTTTTCGATGGTGGATTCGACAAACTGGCCGAGCGGTTGATCCAGGCCGGAGGCGGTCAGGCTCGGTTCCGCGGGCACGAGTCCGCTCAATTCCGGGTCCACCGTGCGCAGGGTATCGCTAAACCGGACTTCGGCTGTCTGTTCAGAGATCGTTTTGACGGTGCCGATGCCGTATTGCGGATGACGGACGGACAGGCCAATGGTGAGAGCTTGGATTTTCATCGTAATCGTAAAGTGTTGTTTACGCTACACGACCCGCATCAGAAAATCAAAAAACAAGATTGGCTGGTAATGTCCTAAATTTCGAGATTCGCCCCCTCACCCCGGCCCTAAGCCCTGCTGGTTTTTGCACAGTTCTTCAGAAGTAGGTAGGCACGAGTAGGTTATGTCGATTTCGCCGTCGCCAATGGTGATCTTTTCGATGAGGGCTTCGACGACCTTGCGGCGGCCGTCCGGGGCCATGGACGGCCAGCGCTCATGGAGGGTGGCGGACTCATGGACCACGTCATCAGCGGAAAGTTTGTTGACTTTGAGCAGGTCAACTTCGGCTTCCAGCTTGGGCAATTCCGCCCGCAACTGGTTCAGACGTTCCTCGGCAGGTTTATAGAACTGGCCAAAGCCCTGTCCGGTGATTTCCCCGTCAAGGTACAGACGATGTGTCCGGGCCATTTCGTCCTGTACCTTCTGGATTTCCCGACGATGGAACTCAAGAGCGGCGGCCTTTTCCGTGAGGTTTCGGTCAGCGTTATTCAAGTGCTGGGCTACCCGGTCGCGCTGACCAAAGAAGAGCTTTAGTTCGCCTTTCACGATATTTTCCAAGTCCACGATTGGAATCTTGTTGCAGCACTTGCGGCAGACATATTTGGGACTACCGGCACGGACATACATCTTGGCACCGCATGAGCAGTGGGCAAGGCCGCTGAACAAATATACCGGCGTTTTGCCGGGCTTCTTCCATGATTTCAACTGCTCTTCAATGATTTGGTTAACCTCGTTCCAGAGCTCTTCGGAAACGATTGATTCGCATTCTGCCTTTCCCCATTCGTTCTCCGGCTTCAATTCGGTTTTCCATGTGCCAGTCTGCCGCATGGTATTGAACATGTAGACGCCCTTAGCGCTGGATTCATCCAGGATACGGAGTATAGCGGTGTCCCGCCAAATCGAGCCATTGCGGGTGCGGTAGCCAGCGGCGTTTAAAAGCTTCGAGACGACTCCCTTGCGTCGGTGCTGCAAGAAAAGCTCGTACGCCTTCTTCCGAACGAGGGCTTCCTCTGGCTGGATGACGAGCTTCCGGTCTTTCCATTTGTACCCGTAAGGAGCACTCCCGTTAATGGATTTGCCAAGCTTGGCGCGAGTCAGAACTGACGCATTGACCCGTTCTGTGATTTCTTCGCGCTCCCACTGGGCGAATACGCCAAGCAGATGGAAAAACATCCGGCCTCCTGCGGTGCTGGTATCAATTGCCTCGCTCAGCGACATAAGATCGGCGTTGTGCTTATTGAAGAAGTCCGCAAAATCTTCGAGTTCGCGGCGATTGCGCGAAAGTCGGGCCAATTTGGAAAAGACTAGGCCAGTGATGTGGCCGCGCTCGACGTCTTTCATCATGCGCTTAGCTTCGGGGTGCTGCATGACGGCTTTTCCGCTTTGCCCTGCAAGGTCATAAACTTCCTTAACCAGCCAGCCACGGCTCGCGGCGTAGCTCCGGGCACGCTGTTCGTGATGTTCAGGGCTGTCCCCGTTCGCCTGGTCTTCGGTCGAAACGCGAATCCAGATTCCGATTGGTTTTTTCAAGTCACTATTGTCCTTCATAGCACTACTTCATATCTAAAATCAGCAAGCCATACAAGAAAAAAGTGTAGCTAAACAAGATATATCTGCTAGGTTCTTGTCATGACGAAGAAAGTGAGCATGGAAGAAGGCGACTTGGCCGTCCACGCCAAGATGTTCCGGCGGCAGGCCGGGAAAACCCGCGCCCAAGCCGCCCGTGACATGAAGGTTTCGCAAACGTCCATCTTTAACGCAGAAGAAAGCCCGGACTGGCCGCTCATTAAATTGAGATGTCGCATGATTGAGGCATATTCACAATTCAAAATCACTGGGCCAAAATACTTCTTGGAGAAGAAATAAAGTTTTTAAGTTTTTTTCTTTCGCATTGCATCGGCAATGATGCGATTGGCAATGTCCTCTTTTTGCCTGCGCTCCTGCGCTGAACGGTCGGGAGTGGACCTCCGTATCTTGTAGCCTCCCGACCGCGTTTCCATCGGCACGGGGGTGGGAGCCTTTAGCTGTTTCAAGTATTCGATGAATGGGTCGGGCTTGAAGTATTGGACACGCCCGGCCACTTCAGGACCCAAGCTGCCAGAAACGGCCTTTTCGATTTTCTTCAGCCTTTCTTCGTCAAGGCAAATGACCACGACCATTGAGAAACCAGCCTTCAGACATTTGGAGACGTTGCCAACTTCATGGTCAACGGTAGTAGTGAAGGAAATCTCGCAGGCGATGGTTTGGTTTTCGCGTTCCAAAAGCAAATCGACGCTGCCCGGATTATCCTGGAGCAATTTCTCGATGACGCTCCTGAATCCAAGTTCTTCCGCCGCTTTCTTAATGCGCTGCTGGATTGCCTTGTGCTGCGCCCCGCCCCGGCCCAAGTCACGGGGAGGCTCAATGATTTTCTTTTCCGAGTCCGTTTCTTTAGGAGCTTCGGCCTTTGGTTCGAGAGCTTTCGGTGCCGGTGGAGGCAAGGGCGCAATCGGCTTAACTGATAACGGGGAAGGCATCGGCTCGTCTGGAAGTGGCTTTAGCTTCACCGTCGCGGGCTTCTGCGTCTCAACTTCCCATGCCTGTCGTAGCATGGCTTCTACCTGGGCTCGCGGTGTGCCATATGTTGCTCTCGATGCGGCGACCACTTCCTGCTGCCTCGCGGCCATTTCCTCGTCACTGGGCAAATCCGGCATGGGAACTGAAAGATTAAAGTCGAAATTGGTACGTTCGACTCGGCAAATGGCGTGGCCTGTTTCGAGATTCGTTAGATCGTCAGCCTCAAACGATGAAAAGCTTCCCGCCAGCCTCTTCGCGTCCTCGTCTCCTACGCGAAAAACGATTCGGGTAAAGGGATGCGTCATCACCGCGCTTGCCACGTCTGAGCTTCGCTGCAACTGATGCAATTCATGGTGGGCCAATGTTAGGCCGATGCGGTATTTCCTCGCACCGGACAGGATTTCCGCCATCGAGGGCGTGATGAAATTGGCGAATTCATCAATGTAAATCCAAAAGTCGCGCCGCGCCGCGATCTTCTTCGCCTGCCGCGCCATCACCAGTTGCTGGAATTTGGAAACGAGGACCGCGCCCAGGAGATATGAATTTTCTTTGCCCAAAAGTCCCTCCGGCAGCTTGGCCAAAAAGATTTTTCCGCTGTCCATGATGTTGCCAAAGTCCAATCGGTTTTCAGGCTGGGAAACCATGTGGGCGATGGGCCGCTGCGCCAAGAACATCTCAAGGCGGGTAAGGACCGGGCCGATGGATTTGTTGCCGGAGAGGTGGGTGAAGCCCATCTGCCAGTAATAGAGGACGTTCGGGTCGGAAACGGTCTTTAGGAACTCCAGGCGGAAAGCTGGTTCCACCAAAAACCGCCGCAAATCGGCCAGCGTTCCGCTCTTGCTGCTGTTAAGGAAGGCGAGGATCGCATTTTGGAGAACGCTCTGCATCTGGTCACCCCATGAGGTCGATAGCCGCTGAAAGACGGAAACAAGATCTGACGCCAGCAATGTTTTTTCATGGTCATTTTGCGCAGACAGGATATTGAATCCAATGGAAAATTCTTCGTCGGCGGGATCCACTAAAATTACGTCCTTGATGCGTTCAGGTGGGATGATGCCCAAAATCTTTTCAACTAAATCCCCATGCGGATCGAGGACGGCCACGCCCTGATTGTTTTCAATGTCCTGCCGGATCAAGTTAAACAGCAATGTGGATTTGCCAGTGCCGGTCGCCCCGATGATATGCGCGTGATATACGCGTTGCTCCGGCGTGAGCCTAACAGGAATGCTTTCGCCAAGGTGGACATTGTTTCCGAGGAGTAATCCTTTCTGCTGGCGGACAATGGCTGGCGCTTCCTTTCCACTCTGACGCTGCAATACCTGAGACCTGACAGCACTCGACGGCAGATGGACAAAGCCAATCAATTCATCACTATTGAGGAGCATGCCACTGCGCCGGGACTGGCGGCGGATCACGTCTTCGACGTGTTCGGCGAACGGGTAATCGTCATTCCGAAGCGGTATAAGTTCATTGCCGCCGGGCCGGGCAAATACGTGTAATGAACCTGCCAGGTCGCGGACGATCTCCACCGCCCGCTCGAACGTCTCCGCCTTCGCTGCGATGCGAACGACTGCGGCATATAAAGGCTGGGCAACTTTCTCTTTGGCCACTTTCGTCAATTCTGGCTTATTGACAAAAAGTGGTTTGCCATCCTCGCCAGTGACCGATCTTAAAATGCTCTCTTCCCAGCGTTCGTCCCCGCTGAGGTCGGTAACAGCATTGACAATGATCTCGTGCCAGTTCTCGTTCACCGGCTGCCACAGGACCTGAAAAAGCCCAAGTTCACCAGCCTGCAATTCGGACAACGCGCCGACAATGCCGACAAAGGGGTCTGGTTTGCCGCTTCCCAGCATGAGGATAAACTCCCGCGCCAGTCCGCATTCAACCACCAATGTTTCCTCTCCCGAACACGTTTCCCAGGCTTGCGCCAGAACGTTTTCAGAAGCCTTGAAAACGGCCTCAGGAAAGTACGCCTGCAATTGCCGTCGCATTGTCGAGGCGTCAATCGAACCGGCGGCAAATTGGGCGGTGACCTTGTTGTAGATGCCGAGCAATTCAAAGGCAATCGGTTCCCGACACAGTGAAAGGTTGGACAGAAATTGTTCAAATTCTTCATTGTCAATGTCCAGTTCCGCCGGCAGGGAAGCCTGAAGTTCAATTATCGAATTGCGCGCAAAAGGTATTGGTTCAGGTTCTTCCGATGTAGGTTCGATATGCGTTGGTGCTTCTGTCGCCAATTTCTTCCCCAAGCCGCGAACTAACGAACCGAGAAAGCTTGGCCTGCGGCCGGTGTCAACTGGCGGCGTTTCAGGGAATAAGCACAAGCTAAAGGGAACGAAGGGCGGTTCGAGTTGAACCGGCTCCCCAAAAACTTTCCAGCCGCGTCCGCGCAATTCCCAGCGATAAAACTGTTCTGAAATTTGCTGATGAATGGTGGCCATATAACTCGATTAC